>Ga0315281_10000722_pt1 | contig 47139 bp, 46 predicted proteins | sample YL17G07_0_MG_FD_204540 | JGI IMG/M metagenome (GOLD analysis project Ga0315281, IMG submission 204540) | Sediment microbial communities from Yellowstone Lake, YNP, Wyoming, USA - YL17G07_0 | ecosystem: Environmental > Aquatic > Freshwater > Lake > Sediment | place: USA: Wyoming | collected...
TGTGGGATGCCGCCGCGCTGAACCAGCTCGGCGGCAAAGCCGGCTCTTCGGTGGCGGCCTTCCTGCAGCTCATCGAATCCCTGCGCGCGGCGTGCGCCGACCTGCCGCTGCCGGAGCAGATGGAACACGTGCTCGCCCACAGCGGCCTGATCGAATATTACAAGGCGAGCAAGACCGAAGCGGAGCGGGTGGAAAACCTGGAGGAGCTGGTCAACGCCGCCGTCGGCTTCATTAAGGAGCATGAGGCGGAGCCGGTTGAACCCGGCCAGGCTACCCCCGACATCCTCGGCGCCTTTTTGACCCATGCCTCGCTGGAAGCCGGCGAGCACCAGGCCATCGCCGGCTCCGACGCGCTGCAACTGATGACGGTGCACGCGGCCAAGGGACTGGAGTTCCACGCCGTGTTCCTGAGCGGGCTGGAAGAGGGCCTGTTCCCGCACGAACAAAGTGCCAACGAGGCCGACGGCATCGAAGAAGAGCGCCGCCTCATGTACGTCGCCCTCACCCGCGCGCGGCGCCGGCTCTACCTGAGCTACGCGCAAAGCCGCATGCTGCACGGCCAGGTGCGCTACGGCATCCCTTCGCGTTTCCTCAACGAAATCCCCCCGGCACTGCTGAAGCCGATCAGCGGAGGACACAGCGCCTACCACGCCGAACCCAGGCGCAGCACGGCCGCCAGCATCACCGCATCCGACTCGCCCTGGCATGTGGGGCAGAACGTGGTGCATGCGAAATTCGGCGCAGGAGTGATCGTCAACTGCGAAGGACGCGGCTCCGACGCGCGGGTCCAAGTCAACTTCGGGCGCGAAGGCGCGAAGTGGCTGGCGCTGGAATACGCCAAGCTCACGCCGGTATAGGACCCCGCCCGTCCCTCCTGGGCGCTACCCGCGCAGTGCGTTCAGATCCAGCGTCCGGGATATGACGGTCTCGCCTTTCACGTTGCGAATCTGCAGGTGCAATTTCGGCGCTTTGCCCCACTCGATTTCGAGCATGCCGAAGTTGGCTTCGCGCACGGCCGGGCCTACCCGGTTGTCGTTGGGCGGGAGCACGGGCCACACCTCGGTGATGCCGCTGGCGGTCATGTCCCATAGCGGATAGGGTACGTTCACGTCCAGCAGGGAAAACTCGCCGTAGTGGGTGTCGCCGCTGGTGAAGACGACGCCGTTGGCGCGGGTCTTGCGGATGAGTTCGATGAGGCGCTGATGGTCGCGGCTGTAGTTGATCCATCCCTCCCAGCCCGGAAAGTCGGCCAGCACCTGCAGGCTGGAGGCGACAATGCGGATTTCGGCGGGGACGCGCAACTGGGCCTCCAGCCATTGCCACTGCCGCTCGCCCAGCATGGTGGCGTTCCTGTCCGGGTTGCGGACGTAAGGCCCGGGTATGGGTTTGCCGGCCAGTTCCTGCTCCTTGCTCCAGGCATCGTAGTCCCTGCCGCCCAAGTCCAGTTTCAGGAGCGGGGTACGGTTGAAGCGCAGGTCGGGCATGATGACCTGGACGCGCCTTCCCCTGGGGCCGAACACATGGGAGGCGTAGATGCCATCGCGGGTGCGGCGGGGGGAATCCGCGGGCTCGTTCCAGAAATCGCAAAACATCCGGCGCGATTCCTCCTTCATCGGGTACTCGCTGCCGGCATCGTTTTCGCCGTAGTCGTGGTCGTCCCACATCGCCAGATGGGGCACCGTCTCGCGCAGCTTGCGGAAACCCGGCTGGCTTGCCTGCTGGGCATACTTCTGGCTCAGCACGGCCATGTCGCGGGTGTCGCCGTAAATGTTGTCGCCGAGAAAAACGAACAGTTCCGGTTTCGCGGCCAGTACCGTTTCCCAGATCGGCTGCTCCTTGTTTTGCTTGATGCAGGAGCCGAAGCCGATGCGGGTGAGCATCCTGGAACCGGCCGCATGCGTTTCTCCGGCGGTATGCGGCCCGGCCTGGGCGGGCGTGCCGCCCAGCAGACCGGTGCCGGCTGCCGCCATGGCGCAGGCGGCCTTCAGGAATTCGCGGCGGGCATGGTTATCATCGTGCATGGTGTTCTCCGTGGTTGATCTAGCGGTGAGCCAGATAGCGCAGCGAGGCGCGTTTGATCTGCGAACTGACCTGTGTTGCCTTGGCATTGAAGAAGTTGCTGAACATGAACGCGAACAGGGCGATGGCGATACCGAACGCCGTGGCGAACAGGGCCGCGCCGATGCCGCGGGAAACCTGCACCGGGTCGGAACTCGCCCCGCCCTGGGACATGGCAAGGAAGGCATCGACTATGCCGAAGATGGTGCCCAGCAGGCCCATCAGCGGGGCCATGGTGGCAATGGTTTCCAGTATCCACAGCCGTGCGTTGATGGTCGGCGTGGCGTCCGCATACTGCGCCTGGACGAGGTATTCCATTTCGTCCTTGGGCAGCTCGCCGGCCTGGATGACCTGGCGAATGGCCAGCGCCTGGGGACCGCGGGCGTTGGCGAATTCGGCCAGCATCTCGTCGCGCAGGTTGCGGTCGGCAAGGTGCGAAACGAGGTACTGTTCCAAAGCGCGCCCCTCGCGCATGACCGTGTTGAAAAAAATGCCGCGCTCGACGGCGACGTAGATCAGAAGCAGTGTGATGCCTCCCATCGCCCACATGATGGCTTGGTGCAGCAGGTCGTAACTCATGGCTGGATATTCCGTTGAAAAGGGGCGGGAATTTTCCTCCCGCCCCTGGGGCCTCAGAACTTCGCGCTGACGTTCATGAAGAACTGACGGGGTGCGCCGGTCTGCAGGGTCTGCAGGTCACCCGTGGCGTCGTACGGATAGCCATTGGTGCCGACGGTGGCAATGTATTTCCTGTCCATAAGGTTGGTGATGTTGGCCTGCAGGCTCAGCTCCTTGAGCATGCCGGTATCCTTCAGGCGATAGCCGGCGCCCAGATTCCACAGTGCATAGCCACCCGCCGCCGCATCGTTGCGGTAGGTGTAGAAACGCTCGGAGGTGTAGTTGCCGCCCAGTTTCGCGAACCAGGTCGCATTGTCATAGGCCAGCTCCGTCTTGAGCAGCGTCCTGGGTACGCCGACCGCCTGCATGCCCTTGACTTCCCTCAGGGTTGTCCCGGTGTAGTAGTTGTCGCTGTACTCGGTGGAATTCGCGCTGACGGCGTTGTACCACATCCACTTGGGTGCCAGCTTCCAGTTCACGCCGGCTTCGATGCCCCTCGATTCCACCTCGCCGACGTTGCCCATGGCGCCGACGCAGGTGACGATGCCGGGACACACGGAGATGCTGAGCAATCGATCCTTGAAGGTGACCTGGTAAACACTCAACATGGCCTCGACCTCGTTGCCGTGATAGCGCCAGCCGGCTTCGAGAGTACGCGAAGTCTCGGGTTTCAGGGTGTTCTTGATTGCGTCGAAACCGGCCTGGGTGATGCCGGTGAACAGGTTGTACACGCCGCGCATGTTGTCGGCGGCGCCCGCGAACAGCTCGTGGCTCTCATTCAGGTTATAGTTCAGGCCGATCTGGGGCAGGAAGCGCTCTTCCGAGGTGAAGGTGCCGGAGGCGCGGTCTGCGGTGCCCCCGATCTTTTGCCCGGTGATGGTGACCCTGGAGGACTTGAAGCCGACGTTCAGCTTCAGCGCCTGGCTGATCTGGATGGTGTCCTGCGCATGCCACTGAACCGTCTCCTCGTCGATGTTGTGCGCCCAGTCGGTCTGGAACCAGTCGCCACGCTGCTGGTCGTAGGGCGAGCGCGGATTGGACAGGCTGGTGGCGTAGTAGCGGCGGGCCACGGTGAATTTGTCGTCCTCGTACCAGAAGCCGGCGTTGAGCTTGTGCTGGCCGGTCGTCCAAGTCAGCGCGGTCAGTATGCCGGGGCGGTCGATGTCGTACTCGGTGGTGCGCAGCGATGGGGTTCCGGTCACCGGGCTCAGCACGGCGGGGGTCCACCACTCACCGGTGCCCTTGTTGGTGTGGCTGTAGACCGTGGTCTTCCAGCGCAGCCCGTCTGCCAGTTTGGCATCCAGCGTGGCGCCGGCCAGTGTGTCCTCGCGCACCCCGGAACCGGCATAGTAGGCATCCCATACGGATGTTTCGCCGCGTTTCCAGGTGCCTTTGGCGGAATCGATGGCGGCCTGCCAGTTCGAATAATAGTTGTCCCATTTGTAGCCCAGGCGGCTGACCATCTCCGGCGACACGTCCTGATAGTCGATTTCCGCCCGGTCCGACCAGTTCACGAAAGCGGAGAACTTGCTTTCGCCGAAGAACTGGACGAACCTGGCGTTCGCCTGCCTGTTGCGATGCTCGCCCTCGCCCTTCCAGTGCCCGGAATTCTGGTCCATGTAGCTGGCATAGAATTTGCCGCCGAAACTCAGCTTGCCCGTATCCAGCTTGACGAAGGTGCGGCGGGCGCTGTCGCTGCCCAGCATCTGGGCGGCGCTGACGCCGAAGGAATCGCCGGGTTCGACGGAGTTGAACTGCACCGTGCCGCCCAGGTTGCTGGTGGAGGCGGTATCCACGGCGCCGGTGCCCGGTGAAAGCTGGACGCGGCCGATGTTTTCGCTGCTGATGGCGCGCGAGATGTGCAGGCCGTTGTGGTTGCCGTAGGAGAGGTCGCCCAGGGGGACATCGTCCAGCGTATAGCCGAGCTGGTTGCCGCCGAAACCGCGCACGCGAAAATCGGTCGACCATTCGTAGGACCCGAAGGGATCGGACGACTGGAAACTCACGCCGGGCAGTTTTTCCAGCACCTTGAGCGGGCTGGTGCCAGGCGCCGATTGCTGGATGTCGCTGCGGGTGAGCGTGGTGACCTGGCGCGTCTGGCCCTGGCCGAACACATTGATGGTTTCGGTTTCGACCACGGCGTCGGCCTGCGCATGCACGGCCGGCGAAAAGGCCAGCAGGATGGCGCTGGCGATGCCGAGCTGCTTGAAGGGGGGGATGGCTGGACGGGACATTTTTCTTCCTTTCAGGTTGGGGTTACTCAAGATCAAAAACAATGCGGGTGCGGAAAATCTGTTCCTTCAGGTTTACCCATGCGTCGGCCGGGAACGGGTCGAAGCGGGTCTGGCGTACGGCGCGGAGCGCGGCCTGGTCGAGCATGGGATAACCGCTGCTGCGCTCGATCCCGGCGCGGACCAGCCTGCCGTCGCGGCCGATGGCATAAACGATCACGGCCGCGCCGGTCATGCCCAGTTGCTGCGCCTCATCCGGGTAATGCCTGTTCTTTTCCACCTGCGCGCGCGCCCTGGATTGGTAGGCGCCCTCCGCAGCGGGGTTGCTGCGCGGCTGCTCCGGCGCCGCCACCGGCTCCTCCGGGGGCGCCTGCGGCACGGGCCTGGGAAGGCTGACGACGGGCGTTTGCTGCGGCACCGCAGGCGGCGGCACCGTCTCCACCGCGGGCATCGGTACGGGTGGCGGCAGAGGCTCCGACGGCCGCGGTACAGGCAGCGGTTTTGCCATCGGGGGCGGTGGGGGTGGCGGCGGCTCGGGTCTGGCCTGTTCGGGTGGCGGCGGGGTGTCCGGCAGTTCGACCAGGCTCAGCTCGACGGCAGGCGCCGGCGCTTCGGGCGCATCCAGCACCAGCGCCTGGGTGGCGAGGAAGATCAGCGCACCGCATAGCCACGCCATGCCCATCGCGACGGGGTCGCGGTGTTCATGGAGGCGCCGGAAAAAAGCCGTGCCGCTGCCTGCGTTCCTCCCGCCTCGACACCGGGCCACGGCACCACTGCCGGCCAGCGGGTTGAAAAGCGGCGTCGAGGTCACGGGGTGGCCTTTTTCGCCGCGATGGCGACCTGGTAGATGCCGTTGGCCCGTGTAATGTCCATGACCTTGACCAGTTCCTCTATCCTGGCATTGCGGTCGCCGTTGACGATCACGTCCAGTTTCGGGTGGGCCGCCGCCTGTGCGCGAAGCACCGCGGGCAGTTCCGCGAGTGTGCAGGTACGGCCTTCGGCCTCGATGTGGCCATCCTCCGCGAGGGTGATCACGAGATGCCTGACCGGCTCCATGCGCTCCGGGTTGGCCGATTGCGGCAGATGCGTCTTGAGCCCGGAGAGCGGGATGACGTTGAGGCTGATCATCACGAAAAACACCAGCAGGAACATCATCACGTCGATCATCGGGATGATTTCTATATGCACCCGGCGGCGCGGTTCTTCATCGAAATTGAGCACGGCAGGAATCCATCACGCTAATGCCGATCATCTTAATGATGGATTGTTACGCCTGAATGGCAGGGCGCGGGCCAGCGATGCAGGGGCTCTCCCGTCTGAGGTGACCATAAAACCATCATCTGCTATGATGGGATGACCATCTCAAGGAGAGACATCAGCGTGAAAACAGCGAGTGTTGCAGAAGCAAAGGCCCGTCTTTCGTCGCTGCTCGGCAGTGTGGAGTCGGGTGAGGAGGTGCTGATTACCCGGCGTGGGAAGCCTGTCGGCCGCTTGACCGCTGCGCGGGATGATCGTTCTTCGCGCTTCGATATGGCGGCGTTGCGGGATTTCGTGGCGGCTCAGCCGATGGCGCGGATAAACAAGGGGCTGACGGTTGCGGAAATGCGGGAACGGGATCTCCTGTGATCTACCTTGACACCTCTGTTCTGGGCGCTCTTTTCTTCAGGGAACCCTCGGCACCGGAAATTCTCGCTCGCCTTGAATCGGTGCAAGCAACGGAATTCGTTGTTTCCGCCTGGACACTGGCCGAAATGGCAGGCGTTGGCGCAATCAAGGAACGTACCGGGCAAATTGGCGCGCAGGATCGGGCCGCCGGTCTTGCGGCTTTCCAGCGTTTTGTCACCGACACCTTGAAACTGGTTGAAGTGGACCCCGGCGATTTTCGTATCGCCGCCGCCCTGCTCGATCTGCCCGCAACGGCCCTGCGCGCCGCCGATGCGCTACACCTGGCAATCGCCCGTCGTTTGCGTGCCGACCTGGCCACACTGGACCGGCGGCAGGGAATAGCGGCAAACCATTACGGCATTGGCCTGTTTGCTGTCGCTTGACCATGCAAGCTAGTAGTGCGGCGGCCGTTCCTGCGCCACATTGCCTTGCGGCGCCGTGTCCCTCAGCTCCCTGATGTGTTCCACGAGCGATTCACAGATGGCTTCCAGACGCTGGATCTGCTTCTGCTGCTGGTAGACCGTCTTGTTCAATTCCTGGATTGTGTCTTCCTGGAAGGCAATTCTTGATTCGATATCGACCAGACGTTCCTCGGACATGGCTTCAGCCCCGCTCCGCAAAAACATCCCTGTAACTGACGTAGATCGAGGCGATGATGGTGGGAAACAGCAGCAGGAATCCCAGGCCGAAAGGAATCATGGCGAGCAGCGCGAGTACGAAAGTGGCGGCACCGTAGACCAGAAACGGCGCCATGTTGCGCAAACAGGCGGCGAAGCTGAGTTTCATCGCGTCCATCGCGTGCATGTTGTGGAACACGACCAGCGCCGGGGCGAACCAGTAGGCCATGAGCAGCGGCACCAGCAGCAACAGCCCGGCCAGCAGGGCGAGCATCATGCCACCCATGGCCCCGGCCAGCATGGCGGGGTCGGCCTGGGGGGGCGCAAGCAGCGCCATGTTGAGCAGCGAGCCGCCGCCCAGCGTCATGACGGCCCCGGCCACGACGATGTTGCCCACGAGGTAAACCCCGCCCACCGTGATGAGCTGCGCCGTGTTGGTGCGAAACCCGGCGAACAGGTGGGGAAGTTCCAGCCCTTCGCCCTGGTCCAGCGCCTTGGCGCCGATCAGGAAGCCGGCGGAAAAAACCGGCGCCAGCAGCATGGAAACCAGCGGGCCGATCACGGGGATGACGGACAGGACGAGCACAACGATCAAATAGATGGCCAGCAGCACCAGCCAGATCAGCGGGTTCTTGCGGAACAGGCCGAAGCCCTGCACCACCCACTGCCATCCCTGTCCTGCACTTACTTGCCTTGCTTCCATGCTGCTCCTTCGATTTGAAAGGGAATCACACCCACAGCCGCTGCAACCCGGACTCGGCCTCGACATGATTCTGCAGGATGCGCTGAAAATGCCCTGGGTCCTTGGCGTGGGTCAGCTCGCCCGGCCGCGGAAAATGAAAATCGTACAAACGCGACAGCCAGAAGCGCAGCGCCGCGGCGCGCAGCATCACCGGCCAGGCGCCGCGCTCGATCGCGGTGAAGGGGCGGATGGCGTGGTAGGCATTGAGCAGCGCCAGCATGCGGCTGCGCTCCAGGCTGCCGTCCGCGTCCACGCACCAGTCGTTGACCGTGATGGCGACGTCGTACAGCCAGGCGTCGTTGCAGGCGTAGTAGTAGTCGATGACGCCGCTCAGGGTGTCGTCCTTGAACAGCACGTTGTCGCGGAACAGGTCGGCGTGGATGACGCCGCGCGGCAGATCCTGGAAGCGGTACAGCGCCTGGTGGCGCAGCTCCTCCTGCAGCATGGCGGCGTCGGGCGCGGCCAGGTGCGGCAGCACTTCCGGCGCAGTGGCCTTCCACCAGTGCGGGCCGCGCGGGTTGTCCATGGAATGCGGGTAGCTCTTGCCGGCCAAGTGCATGTCCGCCAGCACCCCGCCCAGTTGCGCGCAATGGCCGGCGCCCGGCTGCTCGCGCGACTTGCCTTCAAGGCAGGTGACGATGCAGGCCGGCTTGCCGTTGAGCTCGCCGAGGAAGGTGTTGTCCAAGTTCGCCACCGGGCTCGGGCAGGGTATGCCGTGCCTCGCCAGGTGCGCCATCAGGTTGATGAAGTAGGGCAGCTCCGCGGCGGTGAGCTTCTCGAACAGGGTGAGCACGTAGCGCCCGTGCGTGGTGGTGACGAAGTAGTTGGTGTTCTCGATGCCGGACGCAATGCCCTGCAGGTCGACCAGGGCACCCAGCGAGTAGTTCTTGAGCCAGGCCTTGAGCTGCTCGGGAGAAACGGAAGTGTAGACGGACATGATTCAGGGGCCAGGGGCCAGGGGCCAGGGGTTAGAGGTTAGAGGTTAGAGGTTAGAGGTTAGAGGTTAGAGGTTAGAGGTTAGAGGTTAGGGGTTAGAGGTTAACTGGGGGTTACTGACCGCTATCCGCTATCCGCTATCCGCTATCCGCTATCCGCTATCCGCTATCCGCTATCCGCTATCCGCTATCCGCTATCCGCTAGAAATTAAATAATACCCATTGCGGGACGCGCACGCCGGAGTCCAGGTTGTCCTGTCGCGCGAACCTGCCGTCGCCGCGGTCGTCGATCAGGTAGTAGGGGGGACCGAAGCGCGGCGTGACCTTGAGCATGTACAGCCGCCCGTTGACGCGGTATTCCTGGACGACATCCTCGCCGCGCTTGACGATGGTGATGTCGGGCTCAAGGTCCGGGCTCAGGTCGCCGCGCGGTGGGGGCGGAGCCGATTCCGGCAGCGGTTGCAGGTCCGCGGGCCTGGCCGGGGCATCCTGCGCGTGGAGTGGCCAGGACAGGCACAGCAACATCAGGGGTAAGAGGCGGCGCATGGGTCTTTCCTTGTCTCGCATCACAGGCTCAGTTGAATCTCGCGCTCCGCCGCGGAGGGCTCGAATCCGCGCGTTTCGTAGTGCTTGAATATGGCTTCCACCACGTCCTTGGGCTCGTCGATGACCTTGATCAGGTCCATGTCCCTGGCGTCTATCATGCCTTCTTTCACCAGGGTTTCCTTGAACCAGACCAGCAGGCCGCGCCAGAACGGCTCGTGCACCAGGATGATGGGGATCCTGCGCGTCTTGCCGGTCTGCACCAGGGTGAGCGCTTCCATCACCTCGTCCATGGTGCCGAATCCGCCCGGCATCACCACGTAAGCCGTGGCGAATTTGACGAACATCACCTTGCGCGCGAAGAAATGGCGGAAGGTCTGGCTGATGTCCTGGTAGCGGTTGGAATGCTGCTCGTGTGGCAGCTGGATATTGAGGCCGACGCTGGGCGACTTGCCGAAGAAGGCGCCCTTGTTGGCCGCCTCCATGATGCCGGGTCCGCCGCCGGAAATCACGCTGAAACCTGCGTCCGACAACTGCCGCGCGATCTGCTCGGTGAGGGTGTAGTAGGGATGGTCCGGCGGAGTCCTGGCGCTGCCGAAAATGCTCACGGCGGGGTGGATCTGCATGAGGCGTTCCGTCGACTCGACAAACTCTGCCATAATCTCGAAAACACGCCATGATTCGCGCGCCGAATAGGCCGACTGGGCCACCTGCCCGGGGTCGACCAGCTTGGGAATTTTCTCTGCAACGCTCATATTCTGGAAACCTGATTGATGCTCACGAAGCCGCAAGCCGACACCGCCGAACGCCCGGCGGACGATACGAAATTGCTGCTGCTGGTGGACGGTTCATCGTATTTGTACCGCGCCTTCCACGCCATGCCGGACCTGCGCAACCGCCACAACGAGCCTACCGGCGCCATCTTCGGCGTGCTCAACATGCTGCGCCGCCTGCACAAGGATTATAACGCCGATTATAGCGCGTGCGTGTTTGACGCCAAAGGAAAAACCTTCCGCGACGACTGGTACCCGGAATACAAAGCCCAGCGGCCGCCCATGCCGGACGACCTGGCGCGCCAGATCGAACCGCTGCACCAGGCCATCCGCGCCATGGGCTGGCCGCTGCTGATGGTGGACGGGGTGGAGGCGGACGACGTCATCGGCACCCTGTCCGATCTCGCCTGGCGTGTAGGCATGCGCACCGTGGTCTCCACCGGCGACAAGGACATGGCGCAACTGGTCAACCCGCACGTCACGCTGGTCAACACCATGTCCAACGAAAAACTCGACGAAGCCGGCGTGCTCGCCAAATTCGGCATCCCGCCGGAGCGCATCGTGGACTATCTGACGCTGGTCGGCGACGCGGTGGACAACGTGCCGGGCGTGGAAAAAGTCGGCCCGAAGACCGCGCTGAAATGGCTGGCGCAGTTCCACACCCTGGACGAAGTGATCGCCCGTGCGGGCGAAGTCGGTGGCGCCGTGGGCGAAAATCTGCGCCGCGCCCTCGACTGGCTGCCCACGGCGCGCAAGCTCATCACCATCAAGACCGACGTGCCCTTGGCCGTAGGCGTGCACGACCTTGCCACCACCCCGGCCGACAACGAAAAGCTGCGCGAACTCTACGAGCGCTACGAATTGAAGACCTGGCTACGGGAACTCCAAGACTCGGCACTCAGCACTCAGGACTCAGCACTCGCCCCAACGGCACCCGCGCCGCGCACCTACGAAACCATCCTCGACGAACAGTCGCTGCAAAACTGGCTGCAGGAAATCGCGTCCGCCGAACTCGTCTCCCTAGACACCGAGACCACCAGCCTCGACCCCTTCGCCGCACGGCTGGTGGGCATTTCGCTGGCGCTGGCGCCGCACCGCGCCGCCTACATCCCGCTCAACCACCGCTATGCAGGCGCGCCCGACCAGTTGCCCGAGGCGCTGGTTTTGGCGCGCCTCAAGCCCTGGCTGGAAGATGCAAGCCGCGCCAAGGTCGGGCAGAACCTCAAATACGACAAGCACGTTTTCGCCAACCATGGCATCACGTTGAACGGCATCGCCCACGACACCCTGCTGCAATCCTACGTGCTGGAATCCCACAAGCCGCACGACATGGACTCCATGGCGCTACGCCACCTCGGCGTGAAAACCATCAGCTACGCCGAAGTGGCCGGCAAGGGCGCCAGCCAGATCGGCTTCGACGAAGTGGCGGTGGAGACGGCATCCGAGTATGCGGCCGAGGACGCCGACATCACGCTGCAACTGCACCAGTGCCTGTTCCCGCAAGTGAGCAGCGAAGCCGGCCTCACCCACGTTTACCGCAACATCGAAATGCCGCTGCTCGACATCCTGTTCACCGTCGAGCGCAACGGGGTGCTGCTCGACACCAGGCTGCTGCAAACGCAAAGCCGCGAGCTGGGCGAAAAGATGCTCGCCCTGGAAAGCCAGGCGCACACCCTCGCCGGGCAGCCTTTCAACCTCAATTCGCCCAAGCAAATCCAGGAAATCCTGTTCGGCAAGCTGGGCCTGCCGGTCATCAAGAAAACCCCGGGGGGCACGCCCTCCACCGACGAGGACGTGCTGCAGCAACTCGCCCTCGACTACCCGCTGCCCAAGGCGCTGCTGGAATACCGCGGCCTCGCCAAGCTCAAGTCCACCTACACCGACAAGCTGCCGCTGATGGTGGACAAGACCACCGGCCGCGTGCACACCAACTACAGCCAAGCGGTGGCGGTCACCGGAAGGCTGGCGAGTTCCGATCCCAACCTGCAGAACATCCCGGTGCGCACCGCCGAAGGCCGACGCATCCGCGAAGCCTTCATCGCGCCACCCGGCAGCCACATCGTCTCCGCCGACTACTCGCAGATCGAGCTGCGCATCATGGCGCACATCTCGCGCGACCCCAGCCTGCTCAAAGCCTTTGCCGAAGGCGCCGACATCCACCGCGCCACCGCCGCCGAGATTTTCGAGGTGGCACCCGCGGAGCTCACCTCCGAGCAAAGGCGCTACGCCAAGGTCATCAACTTCGGCCTCATCTACGGCATGTCCGCCTTCGGCCTGGCAAGCCAGCTCGGCCTGGAGCGCAGCGCGGCGCAAGCCTACATCGACCGCTACTTCGCCCGCTATCCCGGCGTGGCCGACTACATGCAGCGCACCCGCGAACAGGCCAAGCAGCAGGGTTATGTCGAAACCGTATTCGGCCGCCGCCTGTGGCTGCCCGAAATCCACAGCCCCAACGGCCAGCGCCGCCAGGGCGCCGAACGCGCCGCCATCAACGCCCCCATGCAAGGCACCGCCGCCGACCTGATCAAGCTCGCCATGATCGCCGTGCAGGGCTGGCTGGAGCGCGAAAAACTCGCCACCCTTCTGGTCATGCAGGTGCACGACGAGCTGGTGCTGGAAGTGCCGGAAGCGGAGCTGGAGCGGGTCAAGGCCGAGCTGCCGGGGCTGATGTGCAACGTCGCCAAACTCGACGTGCCGCTGCTGGTGGAGATGGGGGTGGGGCCGAACTGGGAGCAGGCGCACTAGCGGTGCTGCGGTGTGACATCACCCGGGCAGTTTGGTAAGATAGCCTATCTTACCAACCCGGGAGTTGCCGTGGAGACTGTAAAGCTTTCGACCAAGGGACAGCTTGTTATTCCGAAGCAGGTTCGCGAAGACCACCACCTGGTAGTCGGCACCGAATTTGTCGTTTCTTTTGTGGGCGATGAAATTCGCCTCAAACCCCTGCCCATGTTTCCGCCCACCACTGTCGCCGATACGGCCGGCTTGCTGGCGCAACGCGGCAAGAAAAAAATGAGCGAGGAAGAATTGCGCGCAAGCATTGGCAAGAAATTGCTGGCCCGTGACGCTGCCACCCGCTCATGATCGCGCTCGATACCAACATCCTCGCGCGCTTTTTACTAAACGACGATGCCGCGCAGTTCAAGCAAGCCCGTGATTTACTGGCGCGTCCCACCGATTACACTGCACCACCCACTGTTTTGCTTGAGCTGGTATGGGTACTGGAATCCTATGAATGCACCCGCCCCGAAGTCGTGCAAGCCTTGCGGATGTTGCTTGGGTTGCCCAACTTCAAACCCAGGTCATTCGAGGCCGTTTGCTATGCGGTGAATTGGTACGAACAAGGCATGGATTTTGGCGATGCGCTGCATCTTGCTTTGAGTGCCGACGACGAGGCCTTCGTCACTTTTGACAAGGCGTTAGGAAAGGTCGCCACGCAAAACGGCATCGCCCCTGAGGTGCGGGTATTAAAACGCTAACCCGGTTCGCGTAGCCTGGGTTGGCCGCTTGCGGCGTAACCCGGGAACAGCGCTGAGTGCAGCGATTTGGTTGGGGAAACGTTCCATTGCAGCCGACACGGCGCTCCGCTTGGCCAAGGCGTTTGGCACTTCCATCCAGTCTTGGATGGGTTTGCAGGATGAATACGACTTGCGGGAAGCCAGGGTGATTATTGCGAATCAGCTTGATCGCATCCAAAGGCTTGCCGCCTGATTCGGAAGTACGATGTCGCAATACAAGACGCGACCCCGCTGCTCGCTGCTCGCGCTGGTGCTGGAAGTGCCGGAAGGGGAGCTGGAACGGGTCAAGGCCGAACTGCCGGGGCTGATGTGCAATGTCGCCAAGCTCGACGTGCCGCTGCTGGTGGAGATGGGGGTGGGGCCGAATTGGGAGCAGGCGCACTAGCAGTGCTGTGGCTAAGCTGGACTTTCTCTTCAATGTAAATCACACTTGCACTCTATAACGCGTTACGTTATAAATGAACGATGATCATTGATTTCCGCTGCGAAGAGACCGAGAGGATTTGGCGCGGCGAAGTGTCCCGTCGCCTGCCCCGTGAAATTCAGCAGGTTGGCCTTCGCAAGCTTTTTATGCTCGACAAGGCGCAATCCCTGGATGATTTGCGCATACCCCCGGCAAACCGGTTGGAGGCCCTCAAGAAGAATCGCAGTGGGCAGCACAGCATCAGGATCAACGACCAGTGGAGAATCTGCTTCGTATGGACGGACCACGGGCCTTCACGGGTTGAGATTGTGGACTATCACTGAGTGCAGCGGTTGAAGTAGGTGAAAATATGGGAAAGCTGAAAAACATTCACCCTGGCGAAATTTTGCTTGAAGAATTCCTCAAGCCGATGAACCTTAGCCAGAACGCGCTGGCGCGTGCCATTAGCGTCCCACCCCGCCGCATTAATGAAATCGTGTTGGGGAAGCGCTCCATTACAGCCGACACGGCGCTCCGCCTGGCCAAGGCGTTTGGCACTTCCATCCAATTTTGGATGGGTTTGCAGGATGAATACGATTTGCGGGAAGCCAGAGTGATTATTGCGAATCAGCTTGATCGCATCCAAAGGCTTGCCGCCTGATTCGGAAGTACGATGTCGCAATACAAGACGCGACCCCGCTGCTGCTGGACAAACAACAAAGGGGAATGAAAATGGATGCAATGGGCGAGAGTGCAAGAGTGCAAGGGGTCAGTTCCAGAGTGCAAGGGGTCAGTTCAGTGCACAGTGCAAGGGGTCAGTTCTAACACAGTGCACAGTGCAAGGGGTCAGTTCTAACATTACAACATTTTCTTTCGGTCTTGCTCTTCGAACTTCCGCACAGCGCGACTCACCGACATGCAGTGTACCCCGAAATAGCGCCCGATCTCTGCCATCGTATAAGCGCCGGACAGGTAAGCCTGAGAAAGGCGAGGGGCCAAGTCTTGACATCCCGTTTTTATCTATCCCCCTTGATGGATATGAGAAATAAATGGAGTCGAATCGGGTCGGGTTCAACCAAATCCCTTGCCGGCATTCATTGCTCGACGCTATTTGAGCAGCGCCATCCCGGCCTTCGATGCCTGCTTGTCGAACGTCATCACCCGCTCACATCCGGCGGCATTTGCGGTGCGCTCGATCAGGCAGTCGGCGAAATCGGCTTTGCCGGATTCGAACGAACGCAGTGCCTTCCATGCGGTCTCGGCGTCCTGCACCACGAGTTGCCTGATGCTCAGGAGCCTGCGCACGATCTCGGCGATTTCTTCGCGTGTCGCCCCATAGCAGCTTTCGCTCACCCAGACGACCTCGACCAGGACGACAAGCCCGATAAAACCGGGCACGGAGGCGCTGCACTCGGTCTCGATGAAGCTTGTCGCGCGGGACGACTGGGCTGCATCGTCCTGGGCGATGTATCGCACAAGGACATTGGTGTCGATGCCAATCACCGGCCGGCGCCCCGCGTGCGGATGGCGGCGTTCATGTCCTCGACGCTGACGGGCTTGGACGGCTTGCGCAGGAGACCTTTTAACATCCTGACGTCATCGATGGCCGGCTTGATTGCATAGCCGCCGCTTTCAAGCTCGACAAACTCGATCCGGTCTCCCGCATCCAGCCCCATCCGATTCCGTACCTCTACCGGAATCGTTACCTGCCCTTTGGCCGTTACAGTGGCGGTCGCCATGATGTGCTCCTTTCCAATGCATGCATTGCCTACTTTAATGTAAGCCCACGTAGGGCGCAATAACCGAAGGGCGCCGCACCGCATGTCCATCGAGCGATAGCATTTCAGGCACCAGGCGCCAGCCCTGCTCAAGCGTCAACCCCGCCAGCAGGGGATTGCTCAACGCATGCCTGACCCACGCCCAGGCCAAACTGAAAATGGTTTGGAGAACCCCGCCCATCACGCCTTGCGCGAGTCAAGCGTTGCGCTGCGCGAATGGCATGCCTTCGTCAGCGAGAACGGCCTTGCCCACGGATTGCGCTAAACTGACACGACAGCGTAAGCCCCTTGCAAGGATTGCCAAACCATGGACCCCCAGAGAGAAACACTGCAAACCAGTATCGCCCAACAACGGGAGGCGCTTATCGCCGTGCTGCAGGAACCGCTGCAGCGGCTGGCGGCGGCGTGCAGCCAAATGTGGGGGGAGCGTGCCAAGCTGGATTCGGTGCTGAGTGCGGCATTCAATGAAGTCCCGTTCTGCAAGTTTCTCTATGCGCTGGACACCCAGGCGCTTCAGATCAGCGATAACGTCAGCCGCGAAGGCCTGATCGAAAAAGACTTTGGACGCGACCGCTCGCAGCGGCCGTACATGGCCGAGGCCGTGCCCGCCGCCGGTTTTCTGCTTTCCGAGGCTTACATCAGCATCGTCGCCAAGCGGCCCTCCCTCACCGCCATCCAGGTCGTGCGCGACGGCGCGGGAACGGTGCTCGGGTTCGTCGGCGCGGATTTCGCGCTGCGCGATCTGCCGCTGACGCGCAAACTCTACGAGGAGCCGCGAACCTGGCGCCAGCTCAGGGGCGACCCGTCGATACGCGGAGCGGTTTTTCACCAGACGCGCGTGGAAAGCGAGATGGACCGGCACATCGATACTGCGCTGAGCGTGGTGGAGGAGTTGATGCTCGACCATGGCGTCTTCCACGTGATGCTGCATTTTTCCAGCAGCCGGGCCGTGATATGGGTGGTGGACGATCCGTTCCGTTACCGCCTGCTTGACGTGGATGCCCTGATCGATCCCGACAGCTGCCTTGCCTATCCGCGCCGGCCCTACCCGAGCGATGCCCTGGTGCCTGCGGCGCATATCCGGCTGGTATTGGAGACATTCCGGGGACTGCGTTTCATGGACGAGATGTTCTACCTCCGGTCCGGGACGCTGAATATTTTCAACGGCCTGGTCGGCCTTACCTTCTCTTGCGACGGCTCGCACTACATACCGTACGACGAGTTTCTGCACATGGACCGGGATTTTTGGGTCGGGGGCGGCTGAAGGGATGTTTTGCGAGTTGGGCGAACAGGCTCCTGGCAGGGATGCGAAGCAACTCGCACAAGACGCCCGTCCCTGCGAACCCCATTTCATTCGGCGCAATAACGATTGCGCCATGGGCTTCACTCCCATCGCAAACACACGCGATGGTCACTGCACCATAAAAAAACCGCCGGCAAGCCGGCGGCCAGGGGGATAGCCCCAATAGAGAGGATCAGTCCAATAACGGCAACCCGCCGAGATAGCCTACTCCCGCCTTCTGCCTGTCAATCAGCGGGGTCAGGCGGGATTTCAGGGCTGCGTCGATATTGCTGCTGAAATCGCCGGCGTGCTGGTAGTTGCTCATGATGTAGCGGAAGCCATTCATGTTGTCCAGCATCTGCAGGCCGGTGGATTCCGCACCAGCCGGCAGGCTGAGGAGGCGCGACAGCTTTTTGGTGTCCACGTTGTAGGCCCAGAGGAAGTTGTTGATATGCGCGGTGGAGCTGTCCTCGCCGATAAACAGGGTGCGCATTTTCTCGGAGAAGAACAGGTTGTCCGGATTGGCAACCTTGTCGGGATTGGCGGTATTGCCCACTGCATCCTTGGCAATATCCTCGCCCACCACCAGACCTTTCATGGACGTGGCGACATACTCGCTGTTGATGGTGTTGCCGGCTGCATCCTTTTGTCCGCTTGCCAAGGGCAGTTCGTAGGTCACGCCAGCCAGAAGCTTGGGCAACTGGATGTGGTTCGCAGCGTCGGAAGAAGTGTTTTCCATGCCGTCCCGCAGGCGGGTCATGGCCAGATAGATCTTCCTGTCGCGCGCATTTAGCGCCACCCCTTCCATTTTTTCGAACTCGGTGGTGGCACCCAGATAGGCGGCGTAACGCCGGGTTTCCAGGAATGCCGCAGCTTTCTCCATGCCCGGTTTGAGCTTGAGATACTCGACGGTTTTTTGTCCCGCCTGCACTGCCACGAACCCGGCCGCAGCCACCGCCGAGGTATCGAAAATATCGCTGAATTTGAGCGTATCCGCCAGCGCCTTGATTTCAGCGTCGTTGGCGGAACCCAGCCTGATCCAGGAGAGAGTGGCCTCGCCGCCGCTGGTGCTGGCAACCTGAGTCCATTTGGCTGCATAGAGCGAACCGGCGGAGAGATCGCTGGCCTTGTCCGCCACGTACATGAACAGGCCGACGTAGGTGCCGTCGTCGCCGGCGTAGGTGGTCTTGCCGTCCGGCATCACCTTGGCCATTTCCCAGGTGGCGCGGCCCATGCTGTGGTGTTTGACGACGCTTGTGGAGCCGTCCGCTTTCACCGTCACTTCGGGGAAGATGCCGTAGTGGTAGGGCTTGGCGATGTTCTGGCCGAAGTAATATTTGTTGAGGCTGGCCAGTGTGGTGCTGGTACCGCTCTCGATGGTGCGCGCATCGATATCGTAATTTTCCTCGCTGCCCAGGTGGGTGTTCCATGGCGTCTGGGAAGCGGCGCACGCAGTATAAAGACCATTCACGCCGGCGAAGCTGATGTTGCTTTGGGTTACCGCTGTCAGCTTGCCAGTGGCCTTGTCCTGGTCGATGGTGGTGAGGCTCATGGTCATTGGCATGGGCGGCTCGGCATTGGCGCTGCCGTTGCCCAGAATCCAGTCATATTCCCAATGAGTCACCAGATAGAGGGGGTTGCCGCCCTTGCCGGTGGCGGCCTGGCCGGAAATCTGCAACAGGCTGTTGCCGTCCGGGGTCTCGGCGACGATGGGAGCGCCGCTGGCGTCCACCAGGGGGGTGCCGTTCACATCGTACAGCCGCCCTGACTCGTAGGGGTTGCCGCCGACCTTGTCGGTATTGTTGAACAGCGTGTTGAAGGAAAGAGGGTAGTCCCTGGTAGTGCCATCGGAATAGGTCACTACCACCTTGGCAGCGGTATAGGCACTGGCGCGTTCCTGATCGGTGGAAGGCGCGGCCATGCCGGAAAATTCGATCGATTGCACCACAGCAGCGGAATCGCTGTCACATGCGGACAGGCCCAGGGCCGACAGAACGGCCATCGTCACCAAACTACGTTTCATCAGTTACTCCAAGGATATGGTTGGGGAAAAATCGGTATGCTGGCATGACCGTGTTACAGCTACATGAACCCCTTGCGGGAAAACCCCGGCCTCATGGTCTCAAAGACGATTGCCGCGCTTAAACCGCCGCATGTTCTGCGCCGACCCGCATTCGGCGCAATGATCTTCCATTGCGGCGTCCTGTGAGCCTTTCAGGGACACTCCTGCCCTTGTTGCCGGCGGTGCTTTTACTGCCGCTGCAAATAGGGTTAAAATGCCCCTCTTTCCCGCGGCAAACCGGCATGCAAATCGGACCCCATACCCTCAAGAATAACCTGATCGTCGCGCCCATGGCGGGCGTGACGGACCGTCCTTTCCGCCAGTTGTGCAAGGCGATGGGGGCGGGCATGGCGGTTTCGGAGATGGTGTCGTCCAACTCGCTGCTGTGGGGTTCGGAGAAAACCAGGCGCCGCGCCAACCACGACGGCGAGGTGGAGCCGATCTCGGTGCAGATCGCCGGTTCCGATCCGCAGATGATGGCCGAGGCGGCGCGCTACAACGTGGAGCGGGGCGCGCAGATCATCGACATCAATATGGGCTGCCCGGCCAGGAAAATCTGCAACGTCATGGCGGGTTCCGCGCTGTTGCAGGACGAGTCGCTGGTGGCGCGCATCCTCGATGCGGTGGTGGGGGCCGTGAACGTGCCGGTCACGCTGAAGATACGCACCGGCTGGGACCGCGAACACAAGAACGCAATGAACATTCTCAAGCTGGCGGAGGATTGCGGCATCCAGGCGCTCGCCATGCACGGCCGCACGCGCGCCTGCGGCTATTCCGGCAACGCCGAGTACGACACCATCGCGGCGGTCAAGGCCGCCGCCCACATCCCGGTGATCGCCAACGGCGACATCACCACGCCCGAGAAGGCCAGGTTCGTGCTGGAATACACCGGCGCCGACGCCGTCATGATAGGGCGCGCGGCGCAGGGCAGGCCGTGGATTTTCCGCGAGATCGAGTATTTCCTGAAGACCGGCGCACACCTGCCGCAGCCCGAGGTGGCGGAAATCCACCAAGTTCTGCGCGCGCATCTCGAAGACCATTACGCCTTTTACGGCGAATACAGCGGGGTGCGCATCGCGCGCAAGCATATTTCCTGGTATACCAAGGGACTCGCGGGTTCCGCGAGTTTCCGCCACGCCATGAACCAGTTGCAGAGCTCCACCGAGCAAGTCGCCGCCATCGACCGCTTCTTCGACGAACTGGCCGCACAGGGACAGCGCCTGACCTACACAGAGGAAGAGCTAGCCGCATGATGAACGAGAACGAAGTCGCCGCCTGTTTGCGCCGGGCCATGGAGCAGTATTTCGCGGACCTGGACGGCGAGCAGGCCGGCTCCATCTACCAGATGGTCATCGGCTGCGTGGAAAAGCCCGTGCTGGAAGTGGTGCTGAAGCATGCCCAGGGCAACCAGACCCACGCGGCGGATTTGCTCGGCATCAACCGCAACACGCTGCGCAAGAAGATGAAAGAACACGGCATCAAATAGCGCCCGCCTAACAACCCTCACCCTCAAAAGCAGATACTTATGACCATCATCAAGCGCGCGCTCATCAGCGTTTCGGACAAACAGGGCATCGTGGAATTCGCCCGCTCCTTGCAACAATTCGGCGTGGAGATATTGTCCACCGGTGGCACCGCCGCACTCTTTGCCAAATCTGGCATCGAAGTCACCGAAGTCGCCGACTACACGGGATTCCCGGAAATGCTGGACGGCCGGGTGAAGACCCTGCACCCCAAGGTGCACGGTGGCATCCTCGGGCGGCGCGACCTGCCGGCCCACGTCGCGGCCATGGAGCAGGCGGGCATCCCGCCCATCGACCTGGTGGTGGTCAACCTCTACCCCTTCAGCCAGACCATCGCCAAGGGCGATTGCACACTGGAAGACGCCATCGAGAACATCGACATCGGCGGGCCGACCATGGTGCGCGCGGCTGCCAAGAACTACCGCCACGTTGCGGTGGTGACCGACCCGGCCGACTATCCGGCGTTGGCGGCCGAGCTTCAGTCCAGCGGCGGCGCAATTGGCGCCGAGACGCGCTTCGGGCTGGCGAAAAAGGCCTTTTCGCACACCGCGGAATACGACGGCGCGATCAGCAACTACCTCACCAGTCTGGACAGCGACAACGTGCGCCAGCCCTTTCCCCAGCGGCTCAACATGCAATTCGCCAAAGTGCAGGACCTGCGCTACGGCGAAAACCCGCACCAGCAGGGCGCGTTCTACCGCGACAGCGTGGTCGCGCCGGGAAGCCTGTCCAACTACACCCAGACGCAGGGCAAGGAGCTTTCCTACAACAACATCGGCGATGCGGATGCCGCCTGGGAATGCGTCAAGACCTTCGACACCCCGGCCTGCGTCATCATCAAGCACGCCAACCCGTGCGGCGTGGCAACGGCGGCCAACAACCTGGATGCCTACAGGCTGGCTTTCGCCACCGACCCGAGCTCGGCTTTCGGCGGCATCATCGCCTTCAACCGCGAGCTCGACCGCGCCGCGGCTGAGGCGGTGATCCAGCAGTTCGTGGAAGTGCTGATCGCCCCGGCGATCAGCGCGGACGCGGCGCTGGTTCTGGCGCAAAAGCCCAACATCCGCGTGCTCACCCTGCCCCTTGCGGCAGGCGCCAATGCGCTGGAATTCAAGCGCGTGGGCGGCGGGCTGCTGGTGCAGACGCCCGACACCCTCAACGTCACGGCGGCGCAGTTGCGCGTGGTGACCAGGCTCGCTCCCACCGCGCAGCAACTGGAAGACCTGCTGTTCGCCTGGCGCGTGGCGAAATACGTCAAGTCCAACGCCATCGTGTTCGCCGCCAACGGCCAGACGCTGGGCGTGGGCGCCGGCCAGATGAGCCGCGTCGACAGCACGCGCATCGCCGCGATCAAGGCGCAGAACGCGGGCTTAAGCCTCGCTGGCGTGGCGGTGGCGTCGGATGCCTTCTTCCCGTTCCGCGACGGCGTGGACGTGGTAGCCGCTGCCGGTGCCAAGGCCATCATCCAGCCCGGCGGCAGCATACGCGACGACGACGTGATCGCGGCGGCGGACGAGCACGGCATCGCCATGGTGCTCACCGGCGCACGGCATTTCCGGCACTAATATGAAAGTTCTGGTCATCGGCGGCGGCGGACGCGAACACGCCCTGGCGTGGAAATTGGCACAATCGCCGCGCGTATTCAAAGTGTTCGTCGCTCCCGGCAACGCCGGCACGGCGCTGGAGCTGGAACTCACCAACGTCCCGCTTAACACGGTCGCCGAGCTGGTCGCCTTTGCGCAGCGCGAATCGGTCGGCCTCACCGTGGTCGGCCCCGAGGCGCCGCTGGCCGAAGGCGTGGTGGACGCCTTCCGCGAAGCCGGGCTGAAAATTTTCGGCCCCAGCCGGCGCGCCGCGCAACTGGAAGGCTCCAAGGACTTCGCCAAGGCCTTCATGGTGCGGCACGGCCTGCCCACCGGGCGCTATGTCACCTTCACCGATGCCGCCAAGGCGCACACCTACATCGACGTGCAGGGTGCCCCCATCGTCATCAAGGCCGACGGCCTCGCCGCCGGCAAGGGCGTGGTGGTGGCGCAGACACTGGCGGAGGCCCACGCCGCCGTGGACATGATGCTGGTGGACAACCGCATGGGCCAGGCCGGCGCGCGGGTGGTGGTCGAGGAATTCCTGGAAGGCGAAGAAGCCAGCTTCATCGTCATGGTCGACGGCGAGCACGTGCTGGCGCTGGCCACCAGCCAGGACCACAAGCGCCTGCTGGACGGCGACCAGGGCCCGAACACCGGTGGCATGGGGGCCTACTCGCCGGCGCCGGTGGTCACCCCCGAGCTGCACGCGCGCATCATGCGCGAGATCATCCTGCCCACGGTCCAGGGCATGCGCGCCGACGGTATCCCCTACACCGGCTTTCTCTACGCCGGCGTGATGATAGACCGCGAGGGTAACCCGCGGGTGCTGGAATTCAACTGCCGCATGGGCGACCCGGAAACCCAGCCCATCCTGCTGCGCCTGAAGAGCGATCTGGTTACGCTGCTGGAACATGCCGTGAACGGCACGCTGGACAAGGTCGAAGCGGAATGGGACCGGCGCACGTCGCTGGGCGTGGTTCTCGCCGCTGCCGGCTATCCCGACAACCCGCGCAAGGGCGACGCCATCACCGGCCTGCCGCAGCCGGGCGAGGACTACCACGTGTTCCACGCCGGCACAGCAATGCAGGGCGGGCAGGTGGTCACCAGCGGCGGGCGCGTGTTGTGCGTCACCGCGCTGGGCGACAGCGCCAGGCTGGCACAGCGCCGCGCCTACGAGATCGCCGACCGGATCAAATTCGATGGTTGCCAGATGCGGCGCGATATCGGATATCGGGCGATTGCGTTCAAGGCAAAATAGACAGGATTAACAGGATTTCTCAGGATTGACAGGATCAAACTTGCTGGCGCCGATGTATCCTCCAACATTTCCTCTTTGTCCGCATCCGGTAAGAATCATGTCAATCCTGAGAAATCCTGTTAATCCTGTCCAATTCCTTTAAGAGGTTTTCTCCATGACCAAACCTTTCGTCGCCGTGCTGATGGGCTCCGACTCCGACCTGCCGACCATGCAGGCCACCCTCGATACCCTGACCAGCCTCGGGGTTGCCTGGGAGGTCAAAATCACCTCGGCGCATCGCACCCCGGCCGCCACGACGGAATTCGTATCGTCGGCGGAAGCGCGCGGCTGCCAGGTGTTCATCGCCGCCGCAGGGCTGGCCGCCCACCTGGCCGGCGCAGTTGCAGCCCACACCCTGCGCCCGGTGATCGGCGTGCCGATGGAGGGCGGGCCGTTGTCCGGCTTCGATTCCCTGCTGTCGACGGTGATGATGCCGGGCGGCATTCCGGTCGCCTCGGTTGCCGTGGGCAAGGCGGGCGCCAGGAACGCCGCCTACCTCGCGGCGCAAATCCTGGCCTGCAACGACGAGGCGCTGTTCCAGCGCCTGAAGGCCGAGCGCGAAGCCAACGCGCAGCAAATCATCGCCAAGGACGAGGCGCTGCAGGCCAAGCTCAAAGGCTGAACATGACAGCCGGCGGTCGTTCGATGCGCCGTTTCGCGGCCGTCACGTTCCCCATCTCCGCGTCGGAAATCCGCAAAGTGCGCGCTCACCTCAAGGGCGGCGGCCTGATCGCCTATGCCACCGAATCCTGCTATGGCCTGGGCTGCGATCCGCGCAACCGCCGCGCCGTACAGCGCCTGCTGCGACTCAAGCAGCGTCCGCAGAGCAGGGGGCTGCTGCTGATCGCGGACCGCTTCGAACGCCTCGCGCCTTTCGTCGCCCCGCTCGACGCGCAGCAGCGCACCAGCCTGCAGCAATGGTGGCCGGGGCCGTTCACCCTGCTGCTGCCGGCGTCGCGCAGAACACCGCGCTGGTTGAGGGGCAGCCACGACAGCATAGGCGTGCGCGTCACCGCCCATCCGGAAGCCGCATCCTTGTGCCGCAGGCTCAACATGGCGCTGGTGTCCTCCAGCGCCAACCGCTCCGGATTGCGTCCGCTGAAAACCTGCGCCGACTGTACCCGCGCTTTCGGCCGCGACGTGCTGGTGCTGCGCGGAAAAATTGGCAAGCGCAAAAGCCCTTCCACTATAATTGACTTCAAGAACGGCCGGCTCATCCGCAAATAACATCAACAGAAAATCCATCCCAGGGGGAAATCGTGAACATCGATCAGGTCAAAGAATTTTTGCTGGAACTGCAGGAGCTCATCGTCGAGCGGATGGAACAGGTGGACGGCAAGAAGTTTCGCCGCGATTCCTGGCAGCGCCCCGAAGGCGGCGGCGGCACCAGTTGCGTGATCGAGGAGGGCAACGTGCTGGAGCGCGGCGGGGTGAATTTTTCCCACGTGTTCGGCCCCAATCTGCCGCCTTCCGCCTCGGCGGTGCGTCCCGAGCTGGCCGGGCGCAGCTTCGAGGCGATGGGTGTATCGCTGGTGTTCCACCCGCGCAACCCTTACGCCCCCACGGTGCACATGAACGTGCGCTGCTTCGTGGCGAGCAAGCCGGGGGCTGAGCCGGTGTGGTGGTTCGGCGGCGGCATGGACCTGACCCCATACTACGGCTTCGAGGAAGACGCGGTGCACTTCCACCAGACCTGCCGCAACGCCCTGGACCCGTTCGGCGTGGAATACTTCCCGCGCTTCAAAAAGTGGTGCGACGAGTATTTCTATCTCAAGCACCGCCAGGAGCCGCGCGGCGTCGGCGGCCTGTTCTTCGACGACCTCAACGAGAAGGATTTCAACTTCAGCTTCAACCTCACCGAGAGCGTCGGCGACCATTTCCTGTCGGCCTACGTGCCCATCCTGGAACGCCGCAAGGACACTCCCTACGGCGAGCGCGAGCGCGACTTTCAGGCCTACCGCCGCGGCCGCTACGTCGAATTCAACCTGGTCTACGACCGCGGCACGCTGTTCGGCCTGCAGTCGGGCGGACGCACCGAATCCATCCTGATGTCGCTGCCCCCCATCGTGAAATGGCGCTACGACTGGAAGCCCGAGGCGGGCAGCGAGGAAGCCCGGCTGTACAGCGACTTCCTGATCGGCAAGGACTGGGTCTAACCCAGGAAGATCGTGGCAAAGGAGTATCGGTAAAGCCGTGAAGGCCATTCCGCCCAGCCGGGCGAGCAGCGCGGTGCTGAACATCCCGAACATCATCACGGTAGCGCGGGTGCTGCTGGTGCCCGTGCTGATCCATTTCCTGCTCGGGCAGGACTATGCAGCGGCCCTGCTGGTATTCGCGGTGGCGGCCGTCAGCGATGCCGTGGACGGCTTTCTGGCGCGGCGCTTCAACCAGTTCACGCGTTTTGGGGCGGTCATGGACCCGATTGCGGACAAGGCGATCCTGCTCTCGGCGGTGGTCGTGCTGGGCTGGTCCGGGCTGTTGCCGCCGTGGCTGGCGGCAGCCATCGTCGCCCGCGACCTCCTCATCGTCGGCGGCGCACTGGCCTACCACTGGCTGGCCGGCAGCGTGGACATGGCCCCCAGCCTGCTCAGCAAACTCAACACCTTCCTTCAGTTCGGCCTGATCTGCCTGATCATGGCCAACGCCGCGGGGATATTCGACATCCCGGACTGGCTGCCGGCGCTGTTCCTGCTGGTGCTGCTGTCGACCGCCGCGTCCGGCATGCACTATGTTTGGGTATGGGGGCGCAAGGCGGCACAGCTCAGTCACAAGGGTTAGCGACTCGGGGGCTAACAGGCTGTTGAGCCTGAAAAAACCATTTGCCACAGAGAACACCGAACATCACAATAGTGTTCGCCCGTAGATTCCGACACAAGATTCCTTGCTTGAAAAGCAAAATTCGGGATAAACTTGATCCATTATGAACGCAAAAGCCAAGAATTTCCTGCGCGGTGCTGGCAGCGTGTTGGACATTGCACCGTCTCGTGACTTGCGTCGATTTGCCCCACGCATGTCTACGGCAGAACGCATGTCTGGGCATTTTAATCGTGTTGGCGAAGCGATGCGTCGTGCCTGCGGCACATTTGAAATCGATGACCAAGCCACCCGCGACAAGAAACAAGCCACCTAAGCCTGTCACTGGCGAGGCTAAGGTTTCTCTACCCTCAGAGCAATCGCAGTCCCAAAACGGAAAATCAATCTCCCACATCCAGCAATCGTCCTTCTCTGGGCCGATGCCTCCACCGGCCATCCTCGAAGGATATGAACGCTTAGTCCCGGGCGCAGCCGAGCGTATCTTGAAAATGGCTGAATCTGACACAAAACACCAACAAGAAATTGAGTTCGCGGCTCTACGCGCCGCCGAAGCCGAAATAAAACGCGGTCAAATATTCGGCTTCGTCATCGGCCTTACAGCACTTGGGGCTTCAATGCTCGCGTTAGCAATGGGGTCGCCCGCTGTCGCTGGAATAATTGGGGGCACAACCGTTGTCGGTTTGGTGTCAGTTTTTATTGTCGGGCGCTTCACTAATAAAACTGAATAACCCGCGGTTGGTGCACGTCTACTCGCCCAAAGGGCGGAAAATCAAGAAGATGTCCGAGCAACCAAAATTTAACATTTCCGTCAACCAGGAAAAACCAGGGCGGATTCCAGACTTCGCTAGTGCGACACCATTTTCAGGCTGCATCAATTAAGCAGCCTTCCCGCGCACTCAAACCCCTCCTTCACCAAGATACGCTTGGCGCACCTGCGGATTGGTCAGTAGCGCCTGCGCCTCATCGCACAGCACAATTTCTCCGCTTTCCATCACGTAGCCCCGATGGCTGAATTCCAGCGCCAGTTTGGCGTTCTGTTCGACTAAAAGAATCGTTACGCCCTGCTGCGAAATTTCATGAATGGTCCCGAATATCTTTTGCACCATGAGCGGCGCCAACCCCATGGAAGGCTCGTCCAGCAGCAGCAGCCTGGGGCGGCTCATCAGCGCGCGCCCCATGACCAGCATTTGCTGCTCGCCGCCGGACAGCGTGCCTGCCTGCTGGGCGCGCCGCTCGTGGAGCCTTGGAAACAGGCCGTAAACCTGTTCCATGTCCCGTTTGATGGCGGCGCGGTCGCGGCGGGCGTAGGCGCCCATTTCCAGATTTTCCGCCAGGGTGAGGCGGCTGAAGACGCCGCGCCCTTCGGGGACCAGGGCGATGCCTTGGCGCACGATTTCGTGGGTCGGGCGTGAGGTTATGGGCTTGCCGTCGTAATGCACGCTGCCGTGTGCGACTGGCAGCAAGCCGCACAGCGCCTTGAGCGTGGTAGTTTTTCCCGCGCCGTTGGCGCCGATGAGGCAGACCAGCTCGCCCGCCTTGACCTCCAGGCTGATCCCCCTGACCGCCTTGATGCCGCCGTAAGCGACCGCAAGGTTGCGCACTTCGAGCAGGTTCACGGGAGGCTCCCGCCGAGGTAGGCCTCGATCACGCGCGGGTCGCGCTGCACCTCGGCGGGCGCGCCCTCGGCGATTTTCCTGCCGTAATCCAGCACGGCGACGCGGTCGCTCAGCCCCATCACCAGTTTGACGTCGTGTTCGATGAGCAGCAGGGTGATGCCGCGATCGCGCAGTTCTTCCAGCAGCTTCTGCAGGCCGGCGCGCTCGCTGGGGTTCATCCCTGCCGCGGGCTCGTCCAGCGCCAGCAGCAGCGGATCGGTTGCCAGCGCGCGGGCGATTTCCAGACGCCGCTGGTCGCCGTAGGAAAGGTGCCGTGCCAGCGCCTGCGCGTGGCCGGCCACACCCACCAGCTTGAGCAGCTCGTGGGCGCGGTGTTTGATGGCCGATTCTTCGGCACGGGTGGACGGGCCGCGCAGGATGGCCCCGATCACGCCGGCGCGGGAGCGCAGGTGGCGGCCCACCATGACGTTTTCCAGCGCGGTCATGTTGGCGAACAAACGGATGTTCTGGAAGGTCCGCGCCAGCCCCAAACGCGCCACCGCGTGCGGCGCCAGGCCCAGCAGCGGGCGGCCCTGCAGCGTGGCGCTCCCGGACGAAGCGGTGTAGAGGCCGGTCAGCACGTTGAACAGGGTGGTCTTGCCGGCGCCATTGGGACCGATCAGGCCGAAAATCTCACCCTGACGGATGGACAACGAGATGTCGCTCAAAGCTGCGAGGCCGCCGAAGTTCTTGCACACGCCGTCCACGCCGAGCACGGCGTCGACAGCTATCGTCTTAGCGGTGCGCGTCATACAGCGAGGCCTGCTCCTGCGCCAGCACCGGCTCGTCGGCCGCGAACTCGCGCTTGCGGCGCGTTGACGGCAACAACCCGGCGGGGCGGAAAATCATCATCGCCACCAAGGCGAGGCCGAACAGCAGCATGCGCAGGTCGGAGGGGTCGACCGCCACGTGCCCGAACAGAACGCGCTGCAGATCGCCGACATAGCGCAACGCTTCCGGCAGCACGGTAAGCAGCACCGCGCCCAGAATCACGCCAGGGATGTTGCCCATGCCGCCCAGCACCAGCATGCACAGGATCATGATGGATTCCATGAGGTTGAAGCTTTCCGGGCTGACAAAACCCTGGAAGCCCGCGAACAGCCCACCGGAAACGCCGCCGAACGCGGCGCCCATGGCGAAGGCCAGCAACTTGATGTTGCGCGTGTTGATGCCCATCGCCTCGGCCGCCACCTCGTCCTCGCGGATCGCCACCCAGGCGCGGCCGATGCGCGAATCCTGCAGGCGCATGGAGATGAATACGATGAGCAGGGCCAGCCCCAGGAACAGGTAGTAGTAGTTGTAGACGCCGGGAACAGTGAACTCGCCGAGCGCGTGGGGCTTGCTCAGCACAAAGCCGCCGACCGCGATGGGGTCGATCAGGTTGATGCCCTGCGGGCCGTTGGTGACGTTGATCGGGGCGTTGAGGTTGTTGAGAAAAATGCGGATGATCTCGCCGAAGCCCAAGGTCACGATGGCCAGATAGTCCCCGCGCAGGCGCAGGGTGGGCGCGCCGAGCAGCACGCCGAACAGCCCCGCAGTCAGGGCGCCCAGCGGCAGGATCGCCCAGAACGGCAGGTGCAGGCCGAAGTGGGGCGAAGCGAGCAGGGCATAGAGGTAGGCCCCCACCGCATAAAACGCCACGTAGCCCAAATCCAGCAGCCCGGCGTAACCCACCACGATGTTGAGCCCGAGGGCCAGCATGACGTAGAGCAGGGCGAAGTCCAGAACCCGCACCCAGCTGCGGCCCAGCCCGGCGTCGACCAGGAAGGGCAGCAGCGCCAGCAGGATGCCCAGCGCGGCGAAGGCTGCCCAGGCGCTGCGGCGGTCGCGCTTGAGCGCGCCCCACCGCGCCTTAAGCGCGCTCAACCACGCGCTCCCCGAGCAGCCCGGAGGGGCGGAATACCAGCACCAGGATCAGTACGAAAAAGGCGAACACGTCCTGGTAATGGCTGCCCAGGAAGCCTCCCGTCAGGTCGCCTATGTAGCCGGCGCCCAGGCTTTCGATGACGCCCAGCAGCAGGCCGCCCAGCACAGCACCTCCGAGGTTGCCTATGCCGCCCAGCACCGCCGCGGAAAACGCCTTCAGCCCCAGCAGAAAGCCCATGTAGTAATGCGCGAGCCCGTAGTAGGCGCTCACCATGACGCCGGCGACCGCAGCCAGCGCGGAACCCAGCACGAAGGTGATGGAAATGATGGTGTTGATGTTCACGCCCATCAGCCCGGCCACCTGAGGCGACTGGGCAGTGGCGCGCATGGCCCGCCCCAGCCTGGTTTTGTGCACCAAAACGATAAGCCCCGCCATGAGCGCGCAAGACAGCAAGACGATGAAAATCTGCAGGTCGGTGATGGTGGCTCCGCCTATTTCGTGGCGCGCAACCGGCAGGATGGGGGGGAAGGAAATGTACTGCCTGCCCCAGATCAGCATGGCCGCGTTTTGCAGCACGATGGAAACGCCGATGGCGGTGATCAGGGGGGCCAGCCGCGGCGCGTTGCGCAGCGGCCGGTAGGCAACGCGCTCTATGGTGTAGCCCAGCGCCATGCAGGCGGGAATCGCCGCGAGCACCCCGGCCAGCACGATCATCACGCCGGGAAGGTCCACTCCGCTGCCTGCCAGCGCGCCGATCACGGCCAGCGCCACCATGGCGCCCACCATGGTGATTTCGCCGTGGGCGAAGTTGATCAGCTCCAGGATGCCGTAAACCATGGTGTAACCCAGCGCCACCAACGCGTACACGCTGCCCAGCACCAGGCCGTTGATCAGTTGCTGCAGGAAAATGTCCAAGGGTGCCGCGGTCCGGCTAGTGCCCGGATGCTCCCGTCACCGTTTCCAGCGTCTGCCACTGGCCGCCCTTGACTTGATACAGGGTGACGCTGCCACCGGTAACGTCACCCTTGTGGTCGAAACGGATGCGGCCGGTGACACCGTTCAAGTCGGTCTTCGCCAACTCCGGCAGATACTTGGCGGGCTCGGCCGAATTCGCCCGCTGCATTGCGGCGACCAGCACCTGCACGGCATCGTAGGCGTAGGGAGCATAGTTCTGGATGGGGCCATATTTGGCTGTGAATTTGTCGCGAAACGCCTTGCCGCCGGGCATGCTGTCCAGCGCGAGACCAGGCGAAGAAGCGATAACGCCATCGGCATCCGCCCCAGCCAGCTTCATGAACTCGTGGGTCTGCACGCCGTCGCCGCCAAGCAGCCTGGCGTTGAGCCCGAGCGATTTCATCTGCTTCGCCATCGGGCCGGCCTGTGCGTCCATGCCGCCATAAAACACCAGTTCCGGGCTCTTGCCCTTGATCGAAGTCAGGATGGCCATGAAGTCGGTAGAGCGGTCGGTAGTGAACTCATGGGCGACGATTTCGGCGCCAGCGGCCGTCGCAGCTTTCTCGAACTCGGCGGCCAGACCCTGCCCGTAGGCGGTGCGGTCGTCGATGACGGCGATCTTCCTGGCGCCCAGTTTCGTCGCGGCATACTGACCAAGAACCTTGCCCTGCTGCTCGTCGTTGGTCATGACGCGGAAGGCCGATTTGAAGCCTTGGGCGGTGTACGCAATCGCTGTCGCCGAGGGGGATATCTGGGGAATTCCGGCATCGGAATAAATTTTGGAAGCGGGGATGGTGGTACCCGAATTCAGGTGGCCGATGATGCCTTTTACGCCCTGGTCGACCAGCTTTTGCGCCACAACCGTTGCCGTCCTGGGGTCGGACTGATCGTCCTCGCTGACCAGCTCGAACCTGACCGTCCTGCCCCCGATCTGCACGCCGCGCGCATTGGCTTCGTCCACCGCCAGGCGCGTGCCGTTTTCATTGTCCTTGCCGAGATGGGCCTGCGGGCCGGTGAGCGGGGCGACCGAGCCGATTCGGACGATCTCCTCCCGGGCCGCTGCCGGCTCGGCGGATTCCTTCTTGCCGCAGGCACCAAGCCCGAACGCCAAAAACAGAATGAGCAACTTTGCGGTAAGACTTGGCATCAAGACAACCTCCTTGTTATTGGGCCAATATCCATTGCACCAGGGTGCGGATATCGTCTTCCTTCATGTTCGGATGCGGCAACTCTGCCGCCGTGCCCCAGACGCCGCTGCCGCCCTTGACGACTTTTTCGACCAACCGGTTTTCGGCGCTCTTGTCGCCGCGGTACTTGGCCGCGACATCCTTGAAGGTCGGTCCGACCATCTTCTTGTCGATCGCATGGCAGGTGATGCAATCGCTCTTCATGAACAGATCGCGGCCTTCGTCGGCAACTGCGACAGGTACGGCCAGCACAGCCGCAGCCGCGATGGCGTTGACGAGCAAATTTTTCATACTGGCAGATCCCTCGGAGGCGGGGCGCAAAAACAAAAGCCAGCATAAGCTGGCTTTTGTATCAAAGACATTGCCAAGGCCTGAATCAGCCCCGTAATGTCTGAGCAACCGTTAGTTTGACAAAACCCACTGCACCAGGGAATGGAGGTCAGCATCAGGAACATTCGGGTGTGGCAGCATGGGCACTTTACCCCAGTTACCGCTACCGCCGGCCTTCACTTTTGCAACCAGCGTATCTTCAATGCCTGCCTGACCCTTGTACTTGGCAGCGACATCCTTGTAAGCAGGACCAACCACTTTCACGTCAACCTTATGGCAGGTGTGGCAGTCATATTTCTTGGAGTCATACAGTGCCTTGCCAGCGGCCGCATCCGCGAAAACCGGGGCCGCAACCACCAAGGCTGCCGTAGCGGCAGCAATACTGATAAATCCTTTCATGCTTTATAGCTCCTAAATAGTTTTAAGGACCACCCGTTCAAACGCTCGTGTTTAAACGCCGCTATCGTAAACCACCCATGTCGATTTTGCAATGATGTTACACGCTGCAAACGAATGCACGAAGCGACAACCAAACAACGCTTCGCCGCCCCGTTTCGTTGACATCCATCCGTGCAAGCCGGAACTATTGCGCAGCTTGGCAAGCCTGTATCAAATCCTGCAAATCATGCATGGCGGGCAAACACCTGCTCCCCTGGCACACCCACGCTGTGACGTCGCCGGAAACAGGTTTGTTCAATGCCGCGGGCAGGTTCTGTATCCCGGATGGCAGCGCCAGCACCATGGTGCCCGGGAGATGGCTGCGCAGAAGCGCCTGCTGCCACACCGCCATCGCCATGCCGTCTCCCCGCAGGATGACGATGGACGGCGCCGCGAGGTGCTCCTGCAATGCCGCCAGCAGGCTCATGAAGCCGGCCGGATGCTCCGCCATGGCCGGATAGAACAACCTCAGCGTGCGCTCACTGGCATCGAGATGGCGCTGCTCGCCCAAGAGGTGCCCCAGGCGCTGCAGGGCAAAGGCCGCCACGCCGTTGCCGGAGGGCGTGGCGTTGTCCTGGCCCGGTTTGGGCCGGTGTATGAGGCTTTCGTGGTCGTTGCTGGTGAAAAAGAAGCCTCCCTGCTGGCGATCTTCAAACTGCTCCAGCAATATGTCCGCGAGGGCGGTCGCAAAAGCCATATCCTCCTGTCGGAACCCGGTCTGCATCAGTTCCAGAGCCGCGTCCAGCAGAAAAGGCATGGTCGTCCAGATAGGCGTTGCGGTGGGCTTTGCCGTCCTTGCAGGTGGCGAGCAGGCGGTTGTTCTGCCAGAGCGTGGCATGGATGAAGTCCATGGCGCGGCAAGCGGAGGCTGCCCACAGCGGTTGCCCAAAAACCCGGGCGGCGCGCGCCATGCCCTTGATCATGAGCGCATTCCAGCTCACCAGGATTTTTTCGTCGCGCCCGGGCCGCACGCGACGTTCGCGGTGCTCGAACAACTTCTGCCGTGCTGAGGCCAGTAGCGCGCCGGCATGCTCGGCCGGCATGCCCAGTTCAAAGGCAAGCGCATCGAGGGGTGCCACACTCAGGTGCCAGTGGCGGTTTTCGAAGTTGGGCGGGCCATCCAGACCGTAGTGCCGTGCCGCGGCTGCATACTCTTCCGCGGAGAGCACGTGCGCGGCCTCTTCCGGCGTCCACACGTAAAACCTGCCTTCCTCATGCTCCGAATCGGCGTCCAGGCTCGAATAGTAACCGCCCTGCGGCGACTGCATTTCGCGCATCGCCCATGCGGCGGTGTCTTCCGCGACCTGCTTGAAACGCTCGTCGCCCGCCGCCAGAAAGGCGTCGGCACACAGACAGAGCAGAGGTCCGTTGTCGTAGAGCATCTTTTCGAAGTGCGGAATCGCCCAGCGTTCGTCGACGCTGTAGCGGTAGAAACCGCCGCCAAGCTGGTCGTAGATGCCGCCGTCGGCCATTTTCTTCAGGGTGAAAGCGGCCATGGTCCGGGCGTCCTGCTCCCCGTCCGATACCGCGTAGCGCAGCAGGAATTCCATCTCCGTGGGACGGGGAAACTTGGGCGCGCCGTTGAAGCCGCCGAACACCGGGTCGAAGGACTGCTTCAGCTCGCGGTAAGCGCTTGCAAACGGGGCGCGGCTGAATTCTGCCGCCCCCTGCAATTCCGGCAGCGTCTGGCCGAAAGCCTGGAGCGGCGCCGCATTCTGCTGTTCGATGTCGTCGTGCCTGGCGTGGTAGAACCCGGCCACGCGCTCCAGCAATCCGGGAAAGCCGGGGAGGCTGTAGCGCGCCGTCTTGGGGAAGTAGGTGCCGCCGAAAAACGGCAACTGCTGCGGCGTCAGGAACATGGTGAGCGGCCAGCCGCCGCTCTTCTGCGTCAACATGTTGTGGGCGGTCTGGTAGATCTGGTCGAGGTCGGGGCGCTCCTCGCGGTCCACCTTGATGTTGACGAAGTGCCGGTTCATCACGGCGGCAACTGCCTCGTCCTCGAACGATTCGTGCGCCATGACATGGCACCAGTGGCAGGCCGAATAGCCGATGGAAAGCAGGATGGGCTTGTTCTGTTCGCGCGCGAGTGTCAGCGCTTGCTCACCCCACGGGTACCAGTCTACGGGGTTGTCGGCGTGTTGCTGGAGGTAAGGGCTGGTCTCTGTTGCGAGATGGTTGGGCATGCGGGCTTACACTGCTGAACCGAAAGACAGATTTCAGTCTAGCACGAAGCGGCGCTTACCCAAGCGATTTGGTCGGGTATTGTTAGCCCCTTTCCACCTGGGACACATCGCGCACCGCGCCAGTCGCTGCACTCGTGGTGAGTGCGGCGTAGGCGCGCAGCGCCGCGGAGACGATGCGCGTGCGGTTGGCCGGCTTCCAGGCGTGCTTGCCCTTGGCCTCCATGCGCGCGCGCCGCGCAGCCAGGTCGTTATCCGAAACCTTGAGATGAACCGAGCGGTTCGGGATATCGATCTCGATCACGTCGCCTTCCTCGACCAGCCCGATGGTGCCGCCCTCTGCCGCCTCCGGCGAGGCGTGGCCGATGGAGAGGCCGGAGGTGCCGCCGGAGAACCGTCCGTCGGTAATCAGCGCGCACACCTTGCCCAAGTCCTTGGATTTGAGATAGCTGGTGGGGTAGAGCATTTCCTGCATGCCGGGGCCACCTTTGGGGCCTTCGTAGCGGATCAACACCACGTCGCCGGGCTTGATCCTGTCGGCCAGAATGGCTTCGACCGCATCGTCCTGGCTTTCGAAAATTCTGGCGGGGCCGGCGAACTTGAGGATGCTCTCGTCCACCCCCGCGGTCTTGACGATGCAACCGTCCAGCGCGAGGTTGCCGTGCAGCACCGCCAGCCCACCGTCCTGGCTGTAGGCGTGTGCCTTGTCGCGGATGCAGCCATTGGCGCGATCCAAGTCCAGATTGGGATAACGCTTGTCCTGGCTGAATGCCACCTGGGTCGGCACGCCGCCTGGCCCGGCACGGAAAAATTCCAGCACTTTCTCATCTTTCGTGCGGCGCACGTCCCAGTGCTCCAGCGCCTCGCCCATGGTCGGGCTGTGGATGGTCGGCACGTCGCGGTGCAGCAGTCCGGCGCGGTCCAGCTCGCCCAGAATCGCCATCACGCCGCCGGCGCGGTGCACGTCTTCCATGTGGTACAGCGGGCTCGCCGGCGCGACCTTGGCAAGGTTGGGCACCTTGCGCGACATGCGGTCGATGTCCTTCATGGTGAACTCCACGCCGCCCTCGTAAGCGGACGCCAGGAGGTGCAGCACCGTGTTGGTGGAGCCGCCCATGGCGATGTCCAGCGCGATGGCGTTCTCGAATGCCTCAAAAGTGGCGATGCTGCGCGGCAGCACCGAGGCATCGTCGCGCTCGTACCAGCTCTTCGCCAGAGCCACGATCAAGCGCCCGGCTTCCAGGAACAAGCGCTTGCGGTCGGCGTGGGTGGCCAGCGTCGAGCCGTTGCCGGGCAGCGAAAGCCCGAGCGCCTCGGTCAGGCAGTTCATGGAATTGGCGGTGAACATGCCGGAGCAGGAGCCGCAGGTAGGGCAGGCGGAGCGCTCCATCTGCGCGGTTTCCTCGTCGCTCACCTTGGGGTCGACGGCGGCGACCATGGCATCGACCAGATCGAGATGCACCACCTTGCCTTTGATGGTCGCCTTGCCGGATTCCATCGGCCCGCCGGACACGAACACCACCGGGATGTTGAGGCGCATGGCCGCCATCAGCATGCCGGGGGTGATCTTGTCGCAGTTGGAAATGCACACCAGCGCGTCGGCGCAATGGGCGTTCACCATGTACTCCACCGAATCGGCGATCAGCTCGCGCGAAGGCAGGCTGTAGAGCATGCCGCCGTGGCCCATGGCGATGCCGTCGTCCACCGCGATGGTGTTGAATTCCTTGGCCACGCCGCCGGCCGCCTCGATCTCGCGCGCCACCAGTTGCCCCATGTCCTTCAGGTGCACATGTCCCGGCACAAACTGGGTGAAGGAGTTGGCGATCGCGATGATGGGCTTGTCGAAATCGCCGTCCTTCATGCCGGTGGCGCGCCACAAGGCGCGGGCGCCGGCCATGTTGCGGCCGTGGGTGGTGGTGCGGGAGCGGTATTCGGGCATGGCAAGACCTCGGTGCGATTGGTTTGGAGCCTGGCTGGGCGCCAAAATGCGGCGACAGCGAAAGCACGTATAATGGCCAATTCTACCCGAAATTGAAAGCCGCCTGAATGCTGCTCCACCCCCAATTCGACCCCGTCGCCATCCAGCTCGGCCCGCTCGCCGTGCGCTGGTACGGGCTCATGTATCTGCTCGCCTTCACCCTGTTCCTCGTGCTCGGGCGGTTGCGCATCAAGTCCAGACCGGACCTCGGCTGGAACGTCAAGGATCTGGACGACATGCTGTTCTACGGCGTGCTGGGCGTGGTGCTGGGCGGCCGTCTCGGCGAGGTGCTGTTCTACCAGCCGGGATACTACTTTTCCAACCCCCTCGAAATCATCGCCGTGTGGAAAGGCGGCATGTCGTTCCACGGCGGCTTCCTCGGCGTGCTGGCCGCCATGTGGCTGTTCGCCCGCAAGACCGGCAAGCGCTGGCTCGCCATCATGGATTTTGTCGCACCCCTGGTTCCCCTGGGGCTGGGCACGGGCCGCATCGGCAATTTCATCAACGCCGAACTGTGGGGCCGGCCGACCGACGTGCCCTGGGGCATGGTGTTCCCCAACGTGGACGCGCTGCCGCGCCACCCCTCGCAACTCTACGAATTCGCGCTGGAAGGCCTCGCCCTGTTCGCGCTGCTCTGGCTGTTCTCACGCAAACCGCGCCCGACGGGGGCGGTTTCCGGACTGTTCCTCATCGGCTACGGCACCTTCCGCTTCATCGGCGAATTCTTCCGCAACCCGGACAGCGGCATCTTCGGCCTCATGACGTTCGGCATCAGCATGGGCCAATGGCTGAGCCTGCCCATGGTGCTCGCGGGTATTGCCATGATGGTGTGGGCCTGCCGGCAAGGGAAGAGCCGGTCCGGCGAGCGTCACGCCCAAGGCTAAGTTGCCGGCCATGCGCTCAGGATCGAAGCTGCCCACGATTAGCCGCCTGGACCCCGTCAAAGACCACCAGCAAATCGTCCATCTGGATTGCTGCTACGAGTTTCCATTCGATTTCACGCGCTCCCTGGAGTTTGCGCTGTTCCGGACCTACTGCGTCCCCAGCATTTCCGGCTTGCTCCGCCGCACCGGCGAATTCTCGCGCTGCCCGCAGAAGCGCTATGACGATACGGACATTTTGTTGAGCGCGCTGATGGAATGGGGCTACGACAGCGAGCAGGGAAACGCGGCCCTGGTGCGCATGAACGCGATTCATGGCCTGTTCGAGATTTCCAACGAGGACTACCTCTACGTTCTGTCGACATTTGTGTTCGAGCCCAGCCGCTGGATCGACCAATTCGGCTGGCGCCCCATGACCCAGAGAGAAAAGCTCGCTCTCTTCCACTTCTGGCGGGCGGTAGGGAAGCGGATGGGCATACGCGACATTCCCGAATCCTACGACGATTTCGAACACTTCAACTGCCAATTCGAACGCACACGATTCCGCTTTGACGAGGCAAACCGGCACATCGGCAACGCCACAATGGAGCTGTTCGCCAGCTGGTTTCCCTGGCCGCTACGTCCGCTGGTGCGCCGCGTCATACATGCCATGCTGGATGAGCGCACCCGCGAAGCCTTCGGGCTCCCCGCGCCATCGCCCTGGCTCCGCGCCTTGGCAAAAAGCGGGCTCAGGCTGCGCGCCCTTTTCCTCCGACTGCTCCCCGTGCGGGCGCGACCACGCCTACGAACACACATGCGCCACCCGACCTATCCCGACGGCTATCGAATCGACGCCATCGCGCCTACCTATTTCCGCGAATAGGCCCGAAAATCGCTGGCTCACGAGCCCGTGCGCAGCAAGCAGCACAGCACTTACGCTAATCCCGTTTATGTATTATGATTTTGCGCAATGGGCCGATAGCTCAGCTGGGAGAGCGCCGCGTTCGCAATGCGGAGGTCGGGAGTTCGATCCTCCTTCGGTCCACCACCGTTCCAAGGCCAGACGTTGCTCTGGCCATTTTTTCGGGCTCGCGCCCCCATCCTGGATCGGTTTACCACGTTCATACTCTTGTGGTCGATGGTGTTCGTCACTTTGGATTTGAGAACAAAAGGGACTTAATGAGCCGAGAAGGGCAACTGGCCGACAAGAAGTCCTTGCGTGCTGTAACTGGGCGAAGTGCCGACTGGGGCGGGCTCGCCAAGGACTGCATAGCGTTTGCCCATGCCCAAGGAGGCCGGTTGCTTATCGGCATCGAGGACGATGCCGTGGTGCCCGCGCCAGACCAGCAGGTTGACCCAGACCTCGCGGACGTCGTTCGGCGCGAGCTACTGGTCAACGCTCTCGTGCACCGACCCTATACCCAACGGGGCGACATCTTTCTGAACCTGCATCCGGATCGCCTGGAGGTGGTCAACCCAGGGTTGCTGCCGCTGGGCGTCACACCGGGCAACATTCTCCACACCACAGTTCGGCGCAATGAGCACTTGGCCCGCCTGTTCCATGATTTGAAGCTGATGGAGCGCGAGGGCAGTGGTTTCGACAAGATGTACGAAGCGCTGCTCTCGCAAGGGCGGCCCGTACCCGAAGCACGGGAACGACATGATCGTGTGGAAGTGACGGTCAGACGCCGCATCCTCAAACCACGCGTGATTGACTTCATCGCCAAGGCCGATCAAGCCTTCCAACTCACCCAGCGTGAACGCATCACCCTTGGCCTGCTTGCACAGCACGAAGCGCTGACCGCGAGGGAGTTGGCGCAATCGCTGGAGCTGTCTTCGGTAGATGCCATACAGCCGTGGCTGAAACGCCTGGTCGCCTGGAATCTGGTGCAGAGCACCGGCCGTACCCAGGCGACACGCTACTTCATTGAGCCCGGTGTGCTGCGCAGCCTGGATTTCGCCGGCACTACCACCCTCAAACGCATCGAACCTCATCGGCTCGCGGCGCCGGTGTTCGAAGATGTCGCCCGCTACCCACGCTCGAAAATCGGAGAAATTCAGGGCCGAATCGGCCCGGAAATTCCGCGCTCGCAGCTCCGTCGAGCGATTGAGGGGCTGGTAAAGGCCGGCAAGCTGCACATGGAGGGGGTGCGCAATGGCGCTCGATACACCGCGCTGGTCTGATTTGGCTCAGAATCTGGCCTATCTCTCGATGAGGTGCCAAATGCCGAGCCAATTCTCGGTGAGCTGCGTTAGTAGCATATTGATAGATAGCCATTTTTATTTGGCTCGATCAGGTTCAATGAGCCAAATGCCCGGGGGATCGGGCGGGGCGTGGCCGGCATGACTCCCGAAAGCAAAACGACCAGAAACTCGACGGCGGGGCTGTGGACCGACCTTTCAAGCGAGCGCTGTCGTTACGTGATGGTGAAAACAAACGCTGGGGCTGGATCGAGTGATTGCTGAATGAGCCTCGACTACGCCACCCTCGACCTGTTGCGCCAAAGCCACCCAGCTTGGCGGCTGTTGCGCTCGGATCACGCGCCGCTGGTGGCGAGTTTTCTGCAGCGCGTGTTTATCGTGCCCAATGTGCGGGTGATGGCGCAGGCGGATTTGGCTGAGGCGCTTGAGGATGAACTGTTTGCCTTGCGCGAACGCCTGGGTGCGGAGGCCTTCCCCAAGTCCGCACTTGATTACCTCAACGACTGGGCGAATTCCGAAAAGGGTTGGCTGCGCAAGTTCTACGCCCAAGGCTCCGATGAGCCTCATTTCGACCTGACCCCGGCCACCGAAAAGGCGATTGCCTGGCTGGGGACGCTCACCGAGCGCAGCTTCGTGGGCACCGAGTCGCGCTTGCTCACGCTGTTCGAGCTGCTCAAGCAGATGAGCGAGGGCTCCGAGACCGACCCGCAGGCGCGCATTGCGGAATTGCACAAGCGGCGCGACGAGATCGACTTCGAGATCGCCCGCATTGTGGCAGGTGACATTCCGCTGCTGGACGACACGGCGCTGAAAGACCGCTTCCAGCAGTTCATTCAGCTTGCGCGCGAACTGCTCACCGATTTTCGCGAGGTGGAGCACAACTTTCGCAGGCTGGATCGGCGCGTGCGCGAACGCATCGCGTTGTGGGAGGGCTCAAAAGGCGCGCTGCTGGAGGAGATCATGATTGATCGCGATGCCATCGCCGACTCCGACCAGGGCCGGAGTTTTCGCGCATTCTGGGATTTCCTGATGTCCAGCAGCCGGCAGGAAGAACTGTCGGCGCTGCTTGAGCGCGTCCTGACCCTGCCCCCGGTCGCCGAACTCAAGCCCGACGCCCGCACCCGCCGCGTGCATTACGACTGGCTGGAGGCCGGCGAACACACGCAGCGGACGGTGGCCCAGCTCTCGCAACAGTTGCGCCGCTTCCTGGACGACCAGGCCTGGCTGGAAAACCGCCGCATCATGGATATCCTGCATGGCATCGAGGCCAAGGCGCTGGCACTGCGGGAATCACCGCCGCCGGGTGAGGTGATGCATATTGCGGATACCGCTGCCGATATCGAGTTGCCGATGGAGCGGCCGCTCCACACCGCAAGCCAAAAACCGTTGATCGCCGATATCGGGTTGGAAGGCGGCGACGCCGAAATCGATGCGGCAGCGCTGTACTCGCAGATCGTGATCGACAAGGCACAGTTGGCGCGGCATATCCGCCACGCCTTGCAGGATCGTTCGCAAGTCACGCTGCGTGAACTGTGCGAGATGCAGCCGCTGCGGCACGGCCTGGCAGAGCTGGTGGCGTACCTGCAACTCGCGGGCGACGCCTTCAAGACGGTGGTGGATGAAGATGCAGCCGAGACTATCGTCTGGAGACGTGCAGGGCCGGATGGCCGGGAACAGGCGAAGCAGGCGCGTTTGCCGCGCGTGATCTTTGTGAGGTGATGATGGCAGAACAGGAAATTGAAACCCCCGCGGCAACGGATGATTTATCGGCCCTGGTCATCTTCTTGCTCAAAGGCGTGATCTATCGGGAAGGTGACGCAGCCCTTTGGAATGCCCTGCTCAACCTGCAAGCCCGTGTGCGCGACTATGTGGCGGTGCTGGGTCTGGAGCTGGTGCTTGACGAGGCCGAGGGCTATGCCTTCCTGCGCTCGCGTCAGGAAAGCGAAGATGGCGCAGCGTCCAGGCTTCCGCGCCTGGTGGCGCGGCGTCCGCTGTCGTTTCCGGTGAGCCTGCTGCTGGCGCTGCTGCGCAAGAAGCTGGCCGAATTCGACGCGAGCGGCGGCGACACGCGGCTCGTGCTCACCCGTGATGAGATCGTCGAGCTGGTCCGGGTGTTCCTGCCCGAAAGCAGCAACGAGGCGAGGCTGATCGACCAGATCGAGACCCATCTCAACAGGATCGTGGAACTGGGATTTCTGCGCAGGCTTAAACCGGGCACAGGACAAGCAGCGGCGTTCGAGGTGCGACGCATCCTCAAGGCCTTTGTGGACGCGCAGTGGCTGGCCGATTTCGATGCGCGGCTGGCAGCGTATCAGGTTCAGCCCGGTGCGATCCCGGGAGGGGCTGCCGATGAGTGAAGCGCAAACCCTGGGGCTGGATTTCGTGGCCGACGATGCGCTCTCGGGCTTCCGCTTGCAGCGCCTGGAAGTTTTCAACTGGGGCACCTTCGATGGCCGCGTGTGGGCGCTGAATCCAAACGGGAAGAACGCCCTGCTCACCGGCGACATCGGATCGGGCAAGTCGACCCTGGTCGATGCGGTCACCACGCTGCTGGTACCGGCGCACCGCATCGCCTACAACAAGGCCGCCGGCGCCGACAGCAGGGAGCGCACGCTGCGTTCCTACGTGCTCGGGCATTACAAGTCCGAACGCAACGAGGTGAGCGGCACCGCCAGGCCCGTGGCATTGCGCGACCAAAACAGCTACTCGGTGATTCTGGGGGTTTTTCACAACGCGGGCTACGACCAGACGGTGACGCTGGCGCAGGTTTTCTGGATGAAGGACGCGCAAGGACAACCCGCACGCTTCTTTGTCTGCGCGGAACGCGCCTTGTCGATTGCGGCAGAGTTCGCCCACTTCGGCCCGGACATCGCCGGGCTGCGGAAGAAACTGCGCGGACTGGGCACGGAAGTGTTCGACAGCTTTCCGCCCTACGGCGCCTGGTTCCGCCGCCGCTTTGGCATCGAGAACGAACAGGCGCTGGAGCTGTTTCACCAAACGGTATCGATGAAGTCGGTGGGCAACCTGACCGACTTCGTGCGCAGCCACATGCTCGAACCCTTTGAGGTTGCGCCGCGCATCGCGGCCCTGATCGGCCACTTCGACGACCTGAACCGGGCGCACGAGGCGGTGTGCAAGGCCAAGCGGCAAGTGGAACTGCTCTCGCCGCTGGTGGGCGACTGCGAGCGCCACTCAATGCTTGTCTCGCAAGTGGATGAACTCCGCGCCTGCCGCGAGGCACTAAGACCCTACTTCGCAGGCCTGAAACTTGGGCTTCTGGAGAAACGTATCGCCAGCCTTGCCGATGAATGGGAACGGCAGGTTACCCAGGTCAAGCGTCTGGAGGAGCGTCGCGACGCGCAGCGAATTGAGGAAGCCGAGCTCAAACGCAACATCGCCGACAACGGCGGAGACCGTCTGGAAAGGCTGTCTGCCGAAATCCGCAAGCAGGAGCAGGAGCGCCTGCAACGCGAACGCAAGGCGCTGCGTTATGCCGAACTGGTGCAGGCGGTTGGTGAAAGTCCGTCTGGCGATGAGCCGGGTTTCCTGGAACAGCGTCAACGCTTTTCGGGATTAACGGATACGACGAAGGAAGCGGAAACAAATCTTCAGAACCAGAAAAACGAACACGATTTCGAATTCAGGCAGGGCAAGCTGGAACACGACGACCTGACCAGCGAAATCAACAGTCTGAAAGCCCGGCGCAGCAACATTCCAGCCGAACAGGTGGCCATGCGCACCGCGCTATGCAAAGCGCTTGATTTGCCCGAAGAGGGCATGCCATTTGCCGGCGAACTGCTGCAAGCGCGTGACGAAGAGCGCGACTGGGAGGGGGCCGCCGAACGGCTGTTGCACAACTTCGGCCTGTCGCTGCTGGTGCCGGATGAACATTACGCCAAGGTGGCGGATTGGGTGGACAGGACGAACCTCAGGGGGCGTTTGGTGTATTTCAGGATACGCCAGAGCTCCCGGAGCGAACTGCCCAGCCTGCACCGGGACTCCCTGGCGCGCAAGCTGGCCATCAAGCCCGATTCGCCTTTCTACGATTGGCTGGAACGCGAATTGGCACACCGTTTTGACGTGGCCTGCTGCGCGACGCAGGAGCAATTTCGCCGTGAGACGCGCGCCATCACCCGTGCAGGCCAGATCAAGGCCGCAGGCGAGAAACACGAGAAGGACGACCGCCACCGGCTGGATGACCGCAGCCGCTACGTGCTGGGTTGGACCAATGCCGGGAAGGTCGCCGCGCTCGAAGCCAAAAAGCGGACACTGGAGGCCAGGCTGGGCGAGCTGGGCAGCCTGATAGGCAAGATACAGGCTGGCCAAAACACGCTCAAGGAACGCCTCACGGCACTGTCGAAACTCGACGAGTACGCCGATTTCCGCGAGATCGACTGGCAGTCCCTTGCCGTGGAAGTGGCTCAGCTGACGGACGAGAAGCATAGGCTGGAGTCTGCCTCCGATGTGTTGAAGCAATTGACCGAACGGCTGGCAGCACTGCAAGGCGAACTCGCCAACACCGAGGCAAGACTTGCGGAGAAAACCCGCGAGTTGGGGGCCGGCCAGGCCAGGCGCGAAGCCGCCGAAGCCTTGCGCGACCAGACCATGACGCTGATCGGGACTCCCGAACAAGCGAACCATTCCACCTATTTCGAACGCCTCGACGGCATACGCGGCGAGGTGTTGGGTGAGCATTTACTCACGGTCGAATCCTGCGACAACCGCGAGCACGACATGCGAAACTGGCTGCGGGACCGAATCGATGCCGAGGATCAGAAGCTTAAACGCCTGCGCGACAAAATCATCCAGGCGATGGCGGCGTACAAGGAAGAATTCAAGCTGGAGACCGCAGAGGTCGATGCCAGCATAGCAGCGGCTTTCGAATACCGGAGCATGCTCAACTCGCTTCAGGCCGACGACCTGCCACGCTTCGAAGCGCGCTTCAAGGAGCTGCTCAACGAGAACACCATCCGCGAGGTGGCGAACTTCCAGTCGCAGTTGGCTCGCGAGCGGGAAACGATCAAGGAACGGATCGCGCGTATCAACGAGTCGCTCACCCAGATCGACTACAACACCGGCCGCTACATCGTGCTGGAAGCCCAGCCGACGCCGGATGCCGACACCCGCGACTTTCAGGCCGAACTGCGCGCCTGTACCGAAGGGGCGCTGACCGGCTCCGACGATAGCCAATATTCCGAAGCCAAGTTCCTGCAGGTCAAACACATCATCGAGCGCTTTCGCGGACGCGAGGGACAGTCCGAGCAGGACCGCCGCTGGGCCGCCAAGGTCACCGATGTGCGCAACTGGTTCGTGTTTGCCGCCAGCGAGCGCTGGCGCGAGGACGACAGCGAGCACGAGCATTACTCCGACTCGGGCGGCAAGTCGGGAGGCCAGAAGGAGAAGCTGGCCTACACCATCCTGGCGGCAAGCCTGGCCTACCAGTTCGGCCTTGAATGGGGAGCCGTGCGTTCCCGATCCTTCCGTTTCGTGGTGATCGACGAAGCCTTCGGGCGCGGCTCGGACGAGTCCGCGCAATACGGCCTGCGGCTGTTTGCCCAGCTCAACCTGCAACTCCTGATCGTCACGCCCTTGCAGAAGATCCACATTATCGAACCGTTCGTCTCCAGCGTGGGGTTTGTCCACAACGAGGAAGGCCGCGCCTCCAAACTGCGCAATCTGTCGATCGAGGAGTACCGCGCAGAGAAGGCGAGGATGGCCGGATGAACCTGGAAACCTTTTTTCCATTCGCCAGGACGCCAAAACACCGCTGTGGGAGCGGCGCCCTCGCCGCGATTTTCGACCGCATTCGCGCCGGGGGCGGCGCTCCCACATGCACAACATGAACTGGACCAGGCCGGCGGACCTGCGCGCCCAGGTACAAAAGCTGTGGGCGCGGGGAGAACTGCTGGCCAGTCTTGCTACCGGCGAGTCGCTGTTCCCGAAACGTTTGGTGCTCAAGGGGCCCACGTCGGCTGAGATGGCCGACCGCTTTGACGAGGCACGCGCCTGGATCGGTGAGATTCGGGCAATGCCTCACTGCCGGGTGGAAATGCGGGAGTTCAGGCACCGGGTGTTCGGCGCAAACGCCGTGCCCCAGGAGGCATGGATCGATACCGTCGAAGACGCCTTGGCGCTCATCGGCAAGCAGCGGGATGTCGCCCGCTTCACGGCCTTGCTTGCGGTGACGGCTGCGCGCCAGCCGCCATTGCTGGGCTGGCTGGCCAAACGGCCGCTGCGCGCGCTGGAACTGGTCGACGAGTGGAGTCGGCTGCTGGAAATCGTCGCCTGGCTTGAGCATCATCCACGCCCTGGCGTGTACCTGAGGCAGGTGGACATCCCGGGGGTGCACAGCAAGTTCATCGAAGCCCATCGCGGCGTGCTCGTAGAGTTGCTGGATACCGTCCTGCCGCCCGAGGCAATCGACCCGACAGCCTCAGGCGTGAACCAATTCGCAAAGCGTTATGGGTTCTGTGACAAACCGGGGCGCATCCGCTTCCGCGTTCTCGATCCGGAGCACGCCCTGTTGCCGGGTGCACTTGTACAGGACATCACCCTCGATGCCGGGAGCTTTGCCCTGCTCGATCCCAAAATCTCACGGGTTTTCATCACCGAGAACGAAATCAACTTCCTGGCCTTTCCGCTGGTCAAGGACAGCCTGGTCATCTTCGGTGCGGGGTACGGTTTCGGGATGTTGCGCAATGCCGAATGGCTTTCGCGCTGCCGCATTCATTACTGGGGTGACATCGACACCCACGGCTTCGCGATCCTTGATCAGCTGCGCAGCCAGTTCGGCCACGTGGAGTCGTTCCTGATGGACCGCACCACCTTGCTGGCGTTCGAATCACAATGGGGTGAGGAAGAGAAACAGACGCTGCGCGACCTGGCCAGGCTGAATCCCGGGGAAAGCGCACTCTACGATGATTTGCGCGACAACCGACTACGCAAGAACCTGCGTCTCGAGCAGGAAAGGATCGGCTTCGGCTGGGTCGAGTCCCGGTTATCGGCGCTCACTTAGCCGTACTGTGTCTTTAGGAAGTAAGCAA
>Ga0315281_10000724_pt1 | contig 47108 bp, 50 predicted proteins | sample YL17G07_0_MG_FD_204540 | JGI IMG/M metagenome (GOLD analysis project Ga0315281, IMG submission 204540) | Sediment microbial communities from Yellowstone Lake, YNP, Wyoming, USA - YL17G07_0 | ecosystem: Environmental > Aquatic > Freshwater > Lake > Sediment | place: USA: Wyoming | collected...
CGATCAGTATTTCCGGTTATGACCAAAATATGGTCGGCTTCACCCCGGATTCAGTGGTCGGGATACTCCGGATTGACTGGTCGGCTTGCTCCGGATTGACTGGTCGGCATGGTCCGGAATACGCAGTAGTTAACGTATTGACTTCTTTCGCAAGCAGGCTTCCTATCGCTATCGTTGTTAATAGATATTTTGATAAATCGAAAAAAACCTTGCCGACTTCCTTACGGCGTTCACGATTATTAGGCTTATCAGCCGTTGTCTTCATGTGATCAATCTTATCATGAGCATAGGCTGTATGTCAAAGCAAAAAATGCGATACACAATGTATTTTCACGATGAGGAAAATTGGGGTCAGGCTTGCAATGTTGCAATTACGTAAGGTCGTTATCTCAGTTGGCTTGGGTGGAAACCTCCTTTTGCAATGGTTGAGGGACTAAGGGAAACGGCAAGATGGTACATAAACAAAACAAAAGAATCAGGTTGCAGGTAATGGGTCAGGATGTTTGACATGTTTTTAGGATAGTGTTATCATATTTCAGAAAAGTGTAATCATATGTAGGAGGTTTATATATGGTGAGGACGCAGATACAATTGCCGGAAAAACAGGTGACTATGCTAAAGAATATTGCTGCTTCCCAGCATAAATCAATGGCTGAGATTATTAGACAGTCTATTGATTTTTTTGCCAATGCAAAGCATATGGGGAAAGAACAGCAGAGTCGTGAACGTGCAATGGCGGCCGCCGGTAAATTCAGGTCAGGAGTTAAGGACCTGGCATCTTCTCACGATTCTTACCTCTCAGAGGTTTTTGACGAGTGAGCATTTTTATCGACACGTCGGGACTCATCGCGGTTCTTGATATGGACGAGGCGAGTCACGGCGCAGCGACAACAAGCTGGGTGGATATTTTGAAGTCGGAGGAAGCGCTCGTGACAACCAACTATGTGCTTGTGGAAACCTGTGCCTTGGTACAGAACCGGTTAGGTATTGCTGCGGTAAGGGTTTTTCATAATGACATTGTTCCAGTTCTCCGGATTCAATGGGTTGACAAGACCGTGCATCAGGCTGCAATGGAGATAATGCTTGCTGTTGGGAGGAAAAAGTTGAGCCTTGTTGATTGCGTGAGCTTTGAAACCATGAGACTATTGGGGGTTTCAACCGTTTTCACTCTTGACAAACATTTCAAGGCCCAAGGATTCAGATGTTTCCCCAAATGAATTTACCTCAACACCTCTCTCCTCATGTTTGCACTCGAAATGTGATGCTATATTTATGAAACGACTGTTTGACATTATCTGCTCTTCAATTGCGCTGCTGCTCTTTCTGCCATTGGGCTTGGTAATCGCCCTGATACTGAAATTTACCGGTGAAGGTGAAATATTTTTTACTCATAACAGGGTCGGTAAGGATAGCAAGATCTTTGGGCTGATCAAGTTTGCCTCAATGCTTAAAGATAGCCCAAATCTTCTGACTGGTGATATTACTGTTGGAAGTGATCCAAGGGTGCTGCCCTTTGGCAAATTCCTGAGAAAGACAAAGCTTAATGAGGTTGCGCAGATATTGAATATTTTAAAGGGGGATATCAGTATCGTCGGACCACGTCCGCTGACTCCGAAAAACTTCGCGTTTTATCCTGAAGAGATTCAAAAGGAAATCATAAAGATGACGCCGGGCCTCACAGGTGTCGGTTCCATAGTGTTCAGGGATGAAGAATCTATTATAAGCAATTCAAAGAAAACATATATTGATTGCTATAGAGAGGATATTGCGCCTTATAAGGGAAGACTTGAGATATGGTACATGAACAATAGATCATTTTGGCTTGATTTGAAACTTATTTTCCTGACTGCATGGGTCATTTTTTTCCCGCAGAGCAAGATATATGAAAAGGTGCTTAAAGGGTTGCCTGATAGAAGTGAGGTGTGAGGGGTGAGGAGCAATGAAGACAGACGATAACTGCAGTTTTGAGTTGAATGAGATAATGTGTGAATTCATGTATATATCAGGGCTTGACATCTTAAGGATGACCATGTAAGATGACTATATTGATTACTTAATAGTGGGGGTGTATTATGCAGCAGTTCAATATTGCGGATGCCAAGTCTCACTTCTCTGAGTTGGTTAAGAAGGCTATGTCAGGTGAGGATGTCATCATTGCAAAGGATAACAAGCCGATTCTAAAATTAGTACCTGTAAAAGATGTAAGGAAAGAACGGGTGCCCGGCAGTGCCAAGGGACAAATCCATTATATTGCTCCGGATTTTGACGAGATTCCGGTTGATTTTAAGGAATATGCCTGATGCAGCGTCTATTGCTTGACACCAATGCGTTTTTGTGGTGGGTCGATGACGCTTTGGAGCTTTCGACAACAGCTCGCAGGGTCATTGCCACAGCAGATAATGAATGCTTTCTGAGCATGGCAAGTTGCTGGGAAATGGCCGTCAAGTCAAGTCTTGGCAAGCTGAAACTTAAGAAGCCTGTTATGCATTTTGTTCAAGATCAAATTGCGTCAAATGATTTTAGGTTGCTGAATATCGACCTGCGGCATGTATCTAAAGTTGAGGCCATGCCCTTTCATCATCGGGACCCCTTTGATCGATTGCTGATAGCCCAGGCAGTTTCAGAGAAACTTTCGATTGTATCCTCAGACACTATATTTTCTGAATATGGCGTTAAGATAGTATGGTAGACTGAGAGAATATAGGATTTAGCAAAAAAACTTTGGACAGCACTGGTGAGGGTATGTGAGAAAAGTAAGGGGTGAGGTGTGAAGGGTGAGGGGAGAAACGTAAACATCATGTTTAAAGTATTCTGTTATGCAGCATTACTATCTGCATTGCTTTTTGTCTGTCCTTCTACTGCTCCCTGTGGCGATGAACCATTCACCGGGCCTTCAAATTGGGGCAGTACCGGCCTTATGGAGACGCCGACTGCAAGGGTCCTGGGAGAAAGAAACTTCAGATTGGGTTACAGTGTCATTAATCCGTATCGCTACTATTATGGATCACTCAGTCCCACGCGAGGTCTCGAGATAAGCGGCAGGATAACTGAGATAAAGGGAGTGCCGGGTTTTGCCGGAGATTCAGCCTATGGCAATTACAAGGACAAGGCCGTTGACCTTAAATATCAAATTCTACCTGAAGGCAAATTCCAGCCGGCTTTTGCATTGGGGATCATGGATCCGCACGGCACGAGGCTTTATTCCTCTCAATATATAGCCCTGAGCAAGCAGATATTCCCTTTTGATTTTACTATGGGCCTGGGCAACGGCAGGTTCGGCAAGAGACCTTTGCCCTCAAGCGGCGACTCATTCAGGTTTGAGATGCTGTCCGACACAAAGACATGGCTGAAGGACTCACAGTTATTTTGGGGTGTTCATTTCGCTCCATCCGAAAAGTATGCTTTGATGATCGAGTATAGCCCGATAAAATATAACGAACAAACATCCGACCCTGCACAGCCTAAATATTTCACCAAGCCTGTCTCTTCACCTTACAATTTCGGCGTCAGGTGGAGACCCAACCAGTGTTATGAACTGGATGCAAGCTACCAGCGCGGCGACACAATAGGGGTGAATTTCTCGATGCCCTTTGAAATAGGCAGACCCATAATCCCTATGTATGACCCGATATATACCGAAGAGCCCGGACCTCTGCCCCTGGAGGTGCGGATTTTGAAGGCCCTGACCTCACAGGGCTTCAGCAACGTCGGCATAAGTTCGGTTGGAGATATGCTGGTTATTGATCTTCAGAACGGCAAGTTTTTCTACAATACCCGGGCCCTGGCGGTTGTGTTCAGGACCATAGCCCCCATGCTGCCTGATTCCATAAACAAGGTTGAGATCATATTCAAGGAGAGGGACGTCCCCATGTTTGCCTTTACAACAGGGCGTGCTGATATGGTGGCTTTCGCAGCCGATAGAATGAGTGTTGAGGATATTCTTTCAATCTCGTCTCTCAATACTGACATTACTCGCGTGCCGCAAGGGGAAAAGTATCTTCGTTATTCTTTTGCTTACGGCTACAAACCCCAATTTCAATTGTTCCTGAACGACCCCTCCGGTTTCTGGAAAGGTAAACTGGGGTTGAGCGTATTTGCAACCTACCCAACATGGAGCGGGGGCTCATTCACGGCGGGCGCGAGCTTTTACCCCTTTGCATCCATCTCCACTGTCAATGAACCCCTCTCAATCCCTGTCAGAAGCGATATAACCGATTATATAAGCAAAAAGCTGCTGCTTGACACCCTTATGTTTGAACAGACCAATCGCTTGACTGAAAAGATATTTACACGTTTCTCCATGGGCATACTTGAGACAGAGTATGACGGCCTTGACTGGGAGGAGGCGTCCCCGTTTTTCGGCGGCAGGCTGCTTTTGGGGTTGAGCGGCAGCGTTGTAAAAAAGAGGTCAGTAGATAATCCTTTATGGGTGAAGAGTAATGATGCCATGGACTATTATAAAACAGCCTTTTTCAATACAAGGATAAATTTTCCTGAGTCGGATGTTTCAGTGGACATTAAGTACGGACGCTTTCTGGCTGGTGACGTCGGAGAGAGGGTGACCATATCGAAGTTTATAAAAGGCGTAACGCTTTCCGCCTGGTACAGCAGGACCGACACATCGGTCTTCGCTCCTTCGGACACAAGTAATCGCGGTTACCACGACAAGGGCATTTCAGTGCTTATACCGATGAGACTATTTATTGGGACCGATTCCAGGTCCGCATACGCTCAGACCCTCTCGCCGTGGACAAGAGACCAGGCACAGGATATTTCGCATTTTAACCCGTTATTTGACTTCCTGGGCAGAAACACAAAGGTGTTTCTTGACAAGGACAGGGAGCAGATGAGGTAGAGAAAACGATGAAAATTCATGGTGAAGAGTGAAGAGTTAGGGGTGAGGATACGGAAATGGCCGTAGCGTCTCTGAGAAGTGTGGACAGGTGTTGGTAGCTAATATAATGTATAAGTTGACAATGTTTTAAATTGTGATGTATATTATCAATAATGAAAGCGCATAGGGTCCATAAAAAACCTATTCAGATTTATCTCGACTCCGGACAGGATACCCTGATTGAACTTTTGGCAAAAAAGAGAGGTATTTCAAAATCATCCATTATCAGAGAGGGGGTTGACAAATTTTTAAAAGAACTTCCGATTGAAGAAGATCCTGCGATGGAACTTATTGGTCTGGGGAGTTCAGGCAAGGGGGACTTGTCTGAGAATCATGACCGATACCTGACTGGGCATGCTGATAAATGATTTCTAATAATGACATTTTTGTAGACACTGGGGCTTGGGTTGCCCTGGCCGACAAGGATGACGCTCATCATAGTGAAGCGGTTTCATTATTTCCCGATATCCTGAATGACCATCGCAGTCTTATTACAAGCAATCTCGTTATCGCCGAATCTTACATATTAATTTTGCACAATTTGGGTTATAAAGCAGCCATCCAATATCTTGACGGCATTAAAGCAAGTCCCAGAATCCGAAGAATCTGCTCAACCGAGGGGATAGAAGCAGAGGCGGAAGGCATTTTAAAGAAATATGTTGACCAGGATTTCAGCTATACGGATGCGGTTAGTTTTGCAATAATGAAAATATATAAGGTTTATAAGGCATTTGGTTTTGACAGCCATTTTTCGACTGCCGGATTCACTAAAACACCCTGAATAAATGCAAGATGACTGTGGACAGAAGTGTTCTGATTTATTTCGGCTCTGTAAATCTTAAATATATTTGCCGTTTGGTATAATACGCATATGGATATAGGCGCCCTTCCAACACGAAAACAGTCTGTGAGGCAGAATATTGATGCGTTCGCGTCTCTATCACCCTCGCAGAAAATCCGTGTGCTCGAAAAGCAGAGAAAGATACTTGCCTACCTGAAGTCCCTCAAAGAGGTAAAATCTCAAAAATGAAGTCACAAGGCAAAGGTGAGCCTGATCCAATTGATCTCATTAGAAGATTCAATAAGGAGCATATTGGATATCTGCTTATAGGTTCAATGGCTTTATCCATGCATGATGCGCCTTTCGGATCGGCTGACTGGGACTTCTGGGTCTCAAGTGAAGACAGGGTGGAAGTCTACGATATCATTGAGCGATTCGGCCTTCAGGGAAAACATAAAAAGACGGAGAACAGACCATTGGACACATTTACTGATGGCGAATTTTTCAAGGTGGACGTTTTTTTCGTGAAGGCATTCTCAAATAAAAAGAAGGGGATAACAATAGACTTTAGCGGTGCCTATGTGCGGGCAGTCATTAAAAAAGACCCTGTTGGTGATTTTTTTGTCAGGGTCCCCATTCTCGAGGATCTTGTCACGATGCTGAAGATTGTTGAAACTCCGCGTAGTCAGCATTTAAAACATATTGAATATCTTGAAGCCCTGTTGCACAAGAAGAAAAAAAACAAATTATAGGCAATATACAAGAATGGATTTTATTTTAAACCTGATCGGCAGGGATTCGGAGTTGTTTGAAGAGGATATCAGGCTTCATGATGCCGAACTGAGAAGTATCATCTCAGGCGCCCGGTTCCTCGTTATCGGCGGCGCAGGCTCAATAGGTCAGGCTGTTTCACGTGAGATATTCAAAAGACAGCCAAAGGCGCTGCATGTAATTGACATAAGTGAAAATAACCTGGTTGAGCTTGTGCGCGACCTCAGAAGCTCGCTTGGTTATATTGAAGGAGATTTTCAGGCCCTTCCTCTTGACTCTGCCTCACTGGAATATGACGCCTTTGTCTCATCTCAAAAGCCTTATGACTATATCCTTAACCTTTCGGCCCTCAAACATGTGCGGAGCGAGAAAGACCCGTATACTCTTATGCGCCTGATAAGCGTCAATATCTTCAATACCGACAGGACGGCCGGACAGGCGGCCCGGGATGGCAGTAAAAAATATTTCTGCGTCTCAACTGATAAGGCTGCAAACCCGGTAAATATGATGGGGGCCTCCAAGCGTATAATGGAGATGTTCCTGATGAGGCGCAGCCTTGTTGTGCCGGTTTCGATGTCGAGGTTTGCCAATGTGGCCTTTTCAGACGGGAGCCTATTGCATGGTTTTAACCTTCGCATTCAGAAAAGACAGCCCCTTTCAGCCCCAAGGGATGTTAAACGCTATTTTGTGACGCCCAAAGAGTCCGGTGAACTCTGTCTCATGTCATGCCTGCTTGGCGAAAACAGGGAGATATTTTTCCCGAAACTCAGTGAAAAGCTTCACCTGATAACCTTTGCCGAAATCGCGGTCAAATATCTTGAACATTTGGGACTTGAACCTGTGGTTTGTGATACGGAAGACGAAGCAAGGTCAGGTGTTGATGAGTATGTCGGTCAAAAAAAGTGGCCCTGTTACTTTTTCGATAGCGATACCACCGGGGAGAAGGATTTTGAGGAGTTTTATACGGACAGAGAGGTTCTCGATATGGACCGTTTCGCCAATGTCGGTGTTATAAAGAACGATGCCGTATTTGATCATGAAAAGTTAGGCAGCTTTGAAAATGGCATTTTTACCATGAGGGACAAAGGATCCTGGACAAAACAGGAACTCGTTGATCTCTTTGGGATATTATTGCCCGATTTTGCTCATAAAGAGACCCACAAATACCTTGATCAGAGGATGTAAATAGTTTACTATTCGTTTCCCGCCTCGATAGAATACCGGCCTGCCGGCATGGCCGGGTCGGCTATTACCGCAATCTTTATTCCGTAGGCCTTTTCAAGTCCCGAGATATCGTCTCTCTGGGTGTTCGTAAGGTAGTTGGCGCTCTCTATCGGGAGACGACAGGTAAGGACTGAAACATCGCCTCCTGCGGCCTTATTGTGCAGTTCCCGCATGGCAGAAAGGGCCGTGAACTCGTTGGACTTTATTATCCCATTGCCCGCGCATACACCGCACTGAGTGTTAACAGAATCAAAGTAGGCGGTCCGCATCCTTTCTCTTGTCATCTCAAGCATGCCGAATCTGGATATGCCGCTTATCTCAGTATTCGCCTTGTCTGTGGCCAAGGCCTCTTTCATCTTCTGCTCTACCTGTTTCCGGTTCTTCGGCAGGTCCATGTCTATAAAGTCTATGACTATTAATCCCCCGATGTCCCTAAGTCTTAGCTGACGAGCTATTTCAACTGCCGCCTCCATATTGGTCCTGAGGGCGGTTGATTCTACGTTTTCTTCCTTTTTGCTCCTGCCTGAATTTACGTCTATGGCGGTCAGGGCCTCGGTCTTGTCTACCACGAGATATCCGCGCGACGGAAGGTTCACGTGGCGCTCATTGAGCTTTGCTATCTGCGCCTCGAGATTGTACTGCGAGAAGATGGGCTTCTTGTCCTTATATTGTGTGATGTTGATCTTGAGCCAGGGTGTGGTCTTCCTTAAAAAGGCCTTGGTGTTGCTGAAGGTCTCGGCAGTGTCAATAAAGACTTCTGCAACGTCGGAGGTGAGGTAATCGCGCACTGTCCTGACGGCAATGTCATGTTCTTTGTAAATTAGCGCAGGGGCCTTTACCTTTTTTGCATCCGCCTGTATCCTTGTCCAGAGCTTGGTGAGATACTTAAGGTCCTGGTCCAGTTCCGTGACCGAGGTGTCCCCGCAGGCGGTCCTTAGAATAAAACCGGTATCCTTCGGCAGCTTCAGGGTATTAAAGGTCTCCTTCAGGCGGTCCCGGTCCTCCTGGTTTTCGATCTTCCGAGATATGCCCACCCGTTGCTGCCCCGGCATCATGACGATATAACGGCCTGGAATAGATATGTAGGTAGTAAGGCTTGCGCCCTTTGTGTCGCGCTCATCTTTTTCAACCTGTACGATAATCTCCTGCCCCTTTGCCAGAACATCCTGAATCTGGACCCGCTTGCCCTCGGACTTGTCCTTGTATATATAGGGCATAACCTCACGCATCTGTATAAAACCATGCTTTTTCTGGCCAAAGTCTACAAAAGCGGCCTGCAGACCCGGCATCAGGGAGACAATAACGCCCTTGTATATATTGCCCTTCAGATGCTCACGGGATGAGACCTCGACGTAAAAGTCGGACAAGATGTCACCTTCCAGTATAGCCACGCGCTTTTCCTCGGGATAACGCGCATTGATAAGGATCCTCTTTGTAAGGTCTCTTTCCGGTTTCTTATGTTTATCCCGACCTTCAGCAGCTTCCTGTCCTCCGGCAGCATCACTCCCTTGCCCTGGCAGCCTGCTTTTTTTCCTGCGTCTGCGCCGTCTCTTGCCGCTTTTTGGCAATACAGTCCCTTCACCAATTGCTTCGCCCTCAGACGTTCCTGATGTTGACGTCTCTCCGGCAGTTAACGATTCTGCAATGTCATTATGTTCCGGTAAGGCGTTTGTTGCTGACACATCAGTTGTCAATGCTTGCGCGGGTTTTTTCTTTGCAGCGGGTCTTCTGCGGCGTCTCTTCTTAAACTTGGTCTCTGGCCGATTCTTGTCCGTCTGTTCTCCTGTCTGTGCGCTATCCCTTTCGGCCGGTGTGATTGCTTCCTGATTATTGCTGTCTTCCATTAATTGTCTCCCTCGTATCTGAATGTCCTGAATTGTTTTTTCTCGGACACCATCGCCTTGTCAGCGAGCATTTTTTCTTTCGCCCTTCTGGAGCGTTTTCTCTTTTGCCTGCGAAGTTTCTCTATCTTCGCAGCCTCTTCACTCTGTTTGCCCTTTATAAGAGCATCTATCTTCCCGACCAGCAAGACCCTGGCGTGGTAGCGGTTCAGTGCCTGCGAGCGCTCTTTCTGGCATTTAACCTCAATGCCGGTTGGTTTGTGTTTGAGATATACGCAGGTGGAAGTCTTGTTGACGTGCTGGCCCCCCTTGCCGCCTGAGCGGATAAAGGACTCAGAAATGTCCTCTTCCCTGATGTTCAGGGAGCCCATTTTATCATGCAGCGCCTGCTCCTTTTGAGGGCTTACCGTAAATATGCTCATATCCCAAAGACTCCAAGTATCTATTTTACAGGAAATATGAAAAAAAGAAACATGTGCCGCTCACATACCCAGGGCGAACGCACTATGCATAAAATCGAAACTAATCAGACAAAAAAGCAATTATGAATCAAAAAAAACAGCATGGGAAACGTCATTCCCGCAGTTTGTAAGCGGGAATCCAGCTCTTTTGCTCCTGGATGCCCGATAAAAACCTTCGGGCATGACGGAAAATGGATGCTTATGGCACATAGTGCGTTCGCCCTGCTCACATACCATCCTCACGCATGCTTGGTTTTTATCTATTGTGATAAAATAATCAATCACATGAGTCTGAGGAGGATAGTGGTGCTTAATATCGGGGTTCTGGCATCAGGGCGTGGTTCCAATTTTCAGTCCATTATTGATGAAATAGAGGCAGGCAGGCTTGAGGCTTGCATCAAACTCCTTGTGGTTGACCAACCCGACGCCTATGCTGCTCAAAGGGCAAAGAAGCATTCAATTGAACATATCTACCTTAATCCAAAGGACTTCGCTTCAAGGGACGATTTCTTTGTTCAGATAGCCTATGAACTGAAGGCCAGAGATGTAGCGCTTGTGGTATTGGCCGGTTTCATGCGTATAGTTAAAAAACCGCTTATCAATGCCTTTCCAAACAGGGTTATAAACATACACCCTGCGCTGCTTCCCTCATTTCCGGGCCTGCACGGACAGGCGCAAGCAGTTGATTACGGCGTCAGGATAAGCGGCTGCACAGTGCACTTTGTGGATGAGGGGATGGATACCGGCCCGGTCATCATACAGGCCGCTGTGCCTGTATCGCCGGATGACACGGAAGAGACCCTGTCTGAGAGGATACTTCGTCTTGAACACCGGATATTCCCTGAGGCGATAAGGTTGTTTGCGGCCGGCAGACTTAAGGTAGAGGGGAGGGTGGTGAAGATTGCCGGATATGAGCTGAAGGATGAATATATCGTCAATCCTCCCTTGTTGTTTTAGCCATGGTAAGGATTACGGCGGGAAGCGCCAAGGGCAGGAAGGTCGGTGTGAGGAAGGCCTTCTCCGGCAAGGGAGGGAACGATGAACTGAGGCCTACTTCAGAAAAAGTGAGACAGGCCCTCTTCAATATCCTTCGCAATAAAATAGAGGGGTGTTCTTTCCTTGATTTGTATGCCGGCACGGGTGCGGTAGGTATGGAGGCATTAAGCAGGGGCGCTGAAGGCGTTACCTTTGTTGACAACAACTCCATCCGGATATCAGTGATAAAGGAACTGGCGGCCAAGTTCGGATTTGAGGACAGGGCGGACATTGTTAGGGACGATGCGGAGCGGTTTATAATGAGGACGGATTCATCCTTTGATATAATTTTTGTCGACCCTCCTTATGACTCGGATCAATCAGAGCGGGTCCTGCCGCTTATCGTAGAGGAGGGACGTCTTAATTCAGAAGGGATTGTGATTGTGGAACACCGTTCAAAGAAATCTCCCGGCACATTGGTTGGGAATTTAAGCCTTTTAAAGACATACAAATACGGTGATACATCTTTAAGCATATATGAAGAAAGTAAGAGCTGCTAACGAAATGATGATGGTAATCCGAGCCGGATTCTTTGATCAGGTCATTTTGTTAGACGCTCTTAGTTTCTGAGGAGGTGTTATGAAACTTGCCATTTGTCCGGGGACTTTTGATCCGATAACCAACGGTCATCTGGACCTTGTGGAAAGGGGCCTGAGGATCTTCGATGAGGTGCTTATCGCAGTGGCTCCGAGTCCTAAAAAACAACCCCTGTTTACTCTTGAAGAAAGGCTGGCCCTTATCAGGGAATCGTCCAGGGGGCTCAGAAATGTCAGCGTGGAGCCGTTTGACGGACTTCTGGTGGAGTATGTCAGATCAAAAAAAGGCGTAGCCATAGTCAGGGGACTGAGGGCGGTTTCGGACTTTGAGTATGAACTGCAGTTGGCCCTGATGAACAGAAAACTGGACACTGCAATTGAAACGGTCTTTATGATGCCGTCGCAGGAATATTCATTTCTTACATCCACGATAGTGAAGGAGATAGCCTCCTTCGGCGGCAGCGTCCAGGGCCTTGTGCCTGATCTGGTCGCGGATGCCCTGAAAAAGAAGTTTGCCTCTTGAGGATGAGGCCTTAAAGCTTATATACTTCCGCCGTCTTAAGGACGGTAATGCCTGCCTTTTTCAGGGCCTTTATGCCGGCATTTATGTTTTCCGTGCGCAAGACTACCACTGCCTTCTCATGGGACTTTGCAACAAAGGCGTACAGGTATTCAACGTTTATATTCGCATCCACGAGCGTCTGAAGGATTTCGGCAAGTCCTCCGGGCCTGTCTGAAACTCCTACTGCTATGACCTCGTTTTCGCTGACCGTAAAGCGGTTTTTGACGAGCACCTTCATGGCCTTATCCGGCTCAGGCACTATCAGGCGTAAAATGCCGAACTCCGAGGTGTCGGCGATGGAAAGCGCACGGATGTTTATCTTTGCCTTTGACAGGACGTTCATTACATCAAGCAGGTGGCCCTTTTTGTTTTCTAAAAAAACTGATATCTGTTTTACCTTCATGTTTCGGCTCCTTTAAATGGTTATCTGTTTAGTGGTTGATTATCAATTACTATCTTTACTCTGTCATTCCCGAGGATGACAGCTTATTATTTTGTGAACAGATTCTATTTAAGGTTTCTTTTGTCTATGACCCGCTGCGCCTTGCCCTCGCTCCTGGGCAGGCTCTTGGGTTCTACCAGATTGACCTTGATCCTGAGGCCTATCTGTTCCTCAATGTGGTCCTCGATCTTTCTTCTGAGACCCTCGATGTGTTTTACTTCATCAGAAAACATCTTCCCTGTGAGTTCAACATTTACTTCAAGTTCATCCAGATGCTGGGGCCTGGTGACAATTATCTGATAGTGAGGCTCAATGCCCTTTACCTCAAGCAGCGCCTTTTCTATCTGCGACGGAAATACTATTACACCCCTTATCTTGAGCATGTCATCGCTGCGGCCGGTTATGCGCTCCATCCGCACCAGCGTCCTTCCGCATTTGCATTTACCCCTGTGAAGGGTGGTGATGTCCTTTGTGCGGAAGCGTATCATGGGCATGCCCTGACGGGTAAGGCCGGTTAACACCAGTTCTCCCTTTTCGCCCTCCGGCAGTGTTTCAAGGGTATCAGGAGAGATAATCTCCGGATAAAAGTGGTCTTCGGCTATGTGCAATCCATTTTTTCCAGGGCATTCCTGTGCAACGCCGGGACCTATTATCTCAGTGAGGCCGTATATGTTAAGCGCCATAAGATGAAGCCTCTTTTCTATCTCAACCCTTATGTTTTCAGTCCACATCTCAGCCCCGAAGACCCCGGCTTTCAATTTGAGTTTCTTTGTCTTGATACCCTCTTCCTCAGCCACCTCGGCAAGATAAAGGGCATATGACGGGGTGCAGGTTATGATGGTGGAGCCGAAGTCCTGCATTATCTGCAGCTGACGTTTGGTCTGCCCTGCTGATATGGGGACCACAACCGCCCCAATGCGCTGGGCCCCGTAATGCACGCCCAGTCCGCCGGTGAAGAGCCCGTAGCCGTAACAGTTCTGGATAACGTCATCCTTACCGGCGCCTGCCATTGTGAGGGTCCTGGCCATTACCTCGCTCCAGACATCTATATCTCCTCTGGTGTATCCTGCGACAACCGGCTTGCCGGTTGTGCCGGATGACGTATGCACTTCAACGATATCCTTCCTATCAACCGCAAACATGCCAAAGGGGTAACCTTCCCTGAGGTCTGTTTTTTCGGTATAGGGGAGTTTTGAAATGTCTGCAAGCGTCTTGATGTCAGTCGGCTTAATCTTCAGTTTAGAGAAACGCTTCTTGTAAAAGGGCACGTTTTCATGGACGCGTCTGACAACGTCCATCAGCCTTTTCAGTTGGAGTGCCTCCCTCTCTTTGACCGGCATGCATTCAGCCTTCTTGTCCCAGATCATAGCCTATCTCCTTTTTATTTCAGTCTTAAGTTTGTCATTCCAGAAGTTTTTAATCGGGAATCTATAGCCTTAGATCCCCGGATCCTCCGATACTATCCATCCAGCGTCAGCGTCTCTGTGTAATCCTCCCTGTCATCGTAAAAGGCAAGGGGTTCCCCTTTGAGCATTTCTCTGACAGCCTTTACGTCATCCACCTCAACTATGAGGAAGGACCTGTGTCTGGACTCTACCACAAAGACATGCGCATTTTCGACATTGATGTTGTGCTTGCCAAGGGCCGCTACAACATCATGAAGACCGCCCGGCCTGTCCACCAGTTCGATCCCAAGCACTTCGTTAAGGGAGACGGTGAATCCCTTTTCCTTAAGGTTCCTGTATGCCTCATCGTACTTATCCACAACAAATTTGATGACGCCGAAATCAGCTCCGCCTGTTATGGACAGGGCCGTGATATTGATGCCTCCGTCGGCAAGGGCCTTTGTGATCCTTTCAAGTTTGCCGGGTTTGTTCTCGGCAAAGACAGATAGCTGTTTAAGTTCACCCATGAAGACACCCTCCTTCGTAACGCAAAATGCGTCACTGGTTAAAGCGTTCTGTTGTCTATTACCCTCTTGGACTTTCCTTCGCTTACAGGCAGCACGCCCGGCTCGTGGAGCACGACCTTGGGCTTAACAAGTATCTCGTTTTTAAGCCTGTCGGTTATCTCAGCCTGAAGCTTCACAAGACGGGTCACGTTGCCGTCAAAGAGGTCTCCGGTTATCTCCACTTCTACAGTCATCTGATCCAGGGACTCCAGCACTATCCTGTAATTTTGGGCCACACCCCTGATTCCCATGAGGATGTTTTCGATCTGCTGCGGGAATATGTTGACTCCCTTGACTATAAACATGTCGTCGGTCCGTCCCAGTATTCGCGTTATCTTTCTGTGAGTGCGTCCGCAGGCGCAAGGTTCCGGCACTATGGCGGTAAGGTCCCTGGTGCGATAACGGATGATGGGCATGCCTTCCCTGCACAGGGAAGTGAGCACCAACTCTCCTTCTTTTCCGTCAGGCAGAGGCTCTCCGGTATTCGGGTCTATAATCTCCATGAGGAAATTGTCCTCCCAGAGATGCATACCGTTTTTTTCTTCGCACTCAAATGCCACGCCCGGGCCGTTCATCTCAGAGAGTCCGTAGGAATTGTATACGTCAATGCCGTATATTTCTTCTATCTTTTTTCTTGTCTCCTCCGAATAGGGCTCTGCGCCCATATAAGCCCGCTTAAGTGAAAACTCCTTTCTGGGGTCAATATTGTTTTTCTGCAGGACCGAGCCGATATAAAGCGCATAACTCGGTGTAATGTGAATGGCCGTGGTCCCGAAGTCCTTCATCAGGGTCAACTGCCTGTCCGTGTTTCCCGGACCAGCAGGTACGACAAGTATGCCGACTTTCTCCGCGCCGTAATGCATCACCAGCGCTCCGGTAAACAGGCCGTAAGTCATCATGTTCTGGAGCACATCATTTTTCCCCATGCCGGTCATTGTAAGACAACGGGCAATGAGTTCGGCGCTTCCATCCAGATCGCTTTTGGTAAAGAAAACAGCCTTGGGCTTGCCGGTTGTGCCGCTTGAGGTATGCACCCTCACTATTTCCTCACGCGGGACGGCAAGCAGGCCGAAGGGAAAATTGGCAAGGATGTCTTCCTTGGTGGTGAAGGGAAGTCTGTATATATCCTCAACAGAATTAATGCTCTCCGGTGTAACGCTGCACTGTAAAAGCCTTTCACGATAAAAAGGCACACTTGCATGCACCCGAGCGACAATGTTGCGAAGTCTCTCAACCTGAAGGTCTTTAAGCCTCAGGCGGTCAATGGTTTCGAGTTCTTTATGCCAGTACATGGTTGCTCCCGGAAAGAATCAGTGTTGGGTTATCTCCCTGCCTTTATGGAAGGCCAGGAGGTTTATATCCTTGAACTTGGAAGGCACGGATTCAGCGACCGTATGTTCCCACTTGGAAAGTGAAAAAGGCAGGTAGTTTGAAAGGGCGCCGAGGAGGACTATGTTTTCGGTCTTCGGATTGCCGGCCTCACGGGCAATTTCAGGCGCATTAATCTCATCCACGTGAAAGCCCATGCCTTCAAGAACTGACTTTGCATCTTCAGGGTAGGGCGTTATCTCCGGATTTATGGTGGGAGGTATGATCTGTTTGACATTATAAATGACTACGCTCTCAGGTTTGAGATAATAGGTATAGCGCAGGCCTTCCAGTTCTTCCATTGATACCAGGTAGTCGGATTGCCCAGACGGGATTAAGGGCGAATGGACCTGGTCGCCGAAACGCACGTGGCTCACGACGCTGCCGCCCCTCTGGGCCATGCCGTGCAGTTCGCTTTCCTTGACCATAAATCCTGAGTCAAATGCGCATTTCGCAAGTATCTTGCTTGCCAGTATTATGCCCTGACCGCCTACGCCTGCAAAGAGAACGCTTTTAGTTTCCATAGGTATACTATTCCATCAGATTTGATAGGACAAAAAACAGCACATAAAACGTCTCCGGATTCTATCACATCAAAGAAATATACTTCAACTTCAAAACTGATCAGACAAAAATATAATTATAAATCCAAGAAAACAGTTAAAAAACAATCTCCGGCTTGATGGTGGGAGGTGGAATATGGAACGCCTTTTTTGACAAAACCTATTCGTTTTTCCAATAATATGCAACACTATTTCTAAGAAACGGACGTTGACTGATAGCGGGTTTTAGAAGATAACCGAGCGGATGCAGTATAACGCCACCTCCTTCTCTATGCCTATACGCAGGATATTCGGGTACCTCTTCAATATAAAAGAGCAGGTGCGGCTGAGTCCGCAGGCAGCTCACCCTGCTTTTCCACGCAGGCTTAATTATTCTCTCCGGGTCTTCTACAGCCGTACAGGGACATAATGAAGATATTTACAAAGGACGTTGTGCTGGCTGAGAACGCTTCGTGGATCTTCCGCTTTACCCCTTACATCGTGTTCGGCGCCACTGTCCTTGCCGGGGCATTAATCCCCCTGCCGGCATGGACACAGGCACAGCCTTTGGGGGCATGGGGTCCAGCCGGGAGATGATGATCGCGTCCCTTGCCGAGCCGGCCATGCTCATGGCGGTCTTCACCATGTCTCTTGCGAGCGCCTCCACGTCCCTGTCGTCAGGCTCAAGATACGCAAGGAGATAGAGACGGTGGTCAACGTGCCGGTGACCATGCTCATCGGCGTGGGTATCTCCCTGGCGCTCTTCGGTACGGTGCTGCTGTATTTTGCCGCTGAAAAGGTGCTTGGAGAAGGGGGAGAGGCGCTCCTCTGGACAAACCTGATACAAAAGAGCGGAGAGCTTGAGCCGACTGTCCTGTCCCTCGCCTTCGTGTTTCTGGTGGTAGGCTACGGGACAAAGGTGGGGCTCGTGCCCCTGCATAACTGGCTGCCGGACGCAGCCCTCGTGCGTTGCAAAGCCCTGGTGGACGGCTCCACGCATACCCACCATTGGCTGGCGCTCGAACAGGCGATACCTGGTAACATTGCGCCTGACTTTCCGCTTTGCAATAAGAGCTTTAATCAGTCTTACTCTGGGCATGATTTATGATACGCATATTAAAACAGATATTGCGCACCGGCATTGTTACAGAGGACGTCTCATACGATACGGATGCGGGGATAGAAGTCATTGGGGAAAGGCTCAGCGAGGCCATAAGGAAGCGCTTTAGCGGGAGCCTCACCATCCGGCAGGTGGACGCCGGTTCATGTAACGGGTGCGAGTTGGAGATACACGCAGTCAATAACCCGATATATAATTGTGAACGATTCGGTATTCATTTTGCCGCTTCGCCTCGCTTCGCTGACATGCTCCTCGTAACCGGGCCGGTTACGCACAATATGGAAATCGCCCTTAGCAGGACATATAACGCTACACCCAATCCCAAGCTGGTGGTCGCTGTCGGGGACTGCGGGTGTAATGGTGGAATATTCGGAGAGAGCTATGCCTCTATCGGCGGAGTAGACAAGATAATCCCGGTGGATGTCTATATTCCGGGCTGTCCTCCGACACCGGTTGCCTTATTGAACGGGATTTTAAGGGCCTTACAATAGACGGTCTATCAAAGAGTCCGACCATGGCATATCTTATGTGTTCAACTTCTTGAGCAGCCAGGCCATATTTTGTCCAAGGTTTTTCATCGTCTGCACCCCCTCGTTGTCGTTTCGCACCTCACCAATTTCCCTTCCGATACCCAGATTCCAGTAACTCGAGCCCGGTACTATCATCTGTGCGATGAAAAAAAAGTAGTTCATGGAGTTAAAGACGTGGGTCGCGCCGGCCCTTCGTACTGCGACTACCGATGCGCCGACCTTGCGTCTGAGCATGTCCCCGTTGGCGCGTGACACCATGCCGCACCTCTCTATAAGGGCCTTCATGCCTGCCGACACATCAGCAAAATAGGTGGGTGAGCCCAGGATAATGCCGTCAGCCTCCAGCATCCTGCCGATCAATTCGTTTGCGATGTCCTTGTCCACGGCGCATTTCCCGTCCTTGTTGCTGAAACATTTATAGCATGCGATGCAGCCTTGAAGCGGTTTGCCGGAAAGCTGAAAAATTTCCGTATCAATTCCTTCGTTTTTAAGTTCGTCCAGCACCAGGTTTAGTAATATGGCTGTATTGCCGTCCTTGCGTGCGCTGCCGTTAAATGCAATAACTTTCATAATCCCGCCTCCCTATTGAAAAGTTGTTTAATATTATGCCTTCCCATAACCAATAATACAAATCAGTATGTTCTGAATAGTGGTTTATGCTCTTTTTTAGTACAGTTCTTTTTCTTGCTCTTGCATGAAGATGGGCGGCACATGGCGCAGCGGGTGTCGCTGCAGAATTGGCAGAAATCACAGTCCGGGCATGGATTTTTCTTGTCGGATGTTTTCTTGTCCATGGATATAATTATACAAGCGCATAACTTAAATGAGCAAAGGCATTTGACTACTTAACGTTAAATTTATTAAACTTCATCCCTTATCCATTGGATGTCCGCTGCCGTATCCCCGGACCTTTAAACAAGGGCCATGTGAGAACCGCAGTGCAATAAATTTGAATGAGAGGTCAACAGTCATGTCCGATTCAAGCACAGAGAATGAACAATTAAATAAAGCAGGTATCGCAAAAGACCCGGAGTCATATGCAGCCGTGGAAGAGAGCTTTGCCGATCTGCTGGAGAAGAGCGTTAATAATTCCTCGCGGCTTGGTCCGGGCCAAAAGGTAAGGGCATTGGTCATCAGCGTATCCGGGGACCTGGTTTATATTGACCTTGGCGGCAAAAGTGAAGGCGTCATCAACCTCAGCGAGTTCATGGATGATAAAGGCGCATGTAATGTAAAGGCTGGCGACGAGGTGGAGGCATATTTTGTTTCTGTTGAAGACGGTCACAGAAAGCTCACAACTCTTGTAAAGGGTTATTCAGCGACTAAACTTAACGCAATACAGGATGCCAGGGATGCTGGTGTGCCGATCAACGGTGAAGTGAAGGCCGCCATAAAGGGTGGTTTTGACGTTTCGGTGGGTGGCATTAGATGTTTTTGCCCTTACTCCCAGATGGATTTAAGAGTCTCACGCGAAGGCGGAGATTATGTAGGCCGTACGTTTCCATTTAAGGTAGTTGAATTTGAGGAGGACGGAAAGAATGTTGTGCTTTCCAGAAGAATCCTGCTTGAAGAGGAAAGACAGGTCAAGGTTGAGGAACTTAAACAGAGCCTTAAGATTGGCATGGAACTTAAGGGCATAGTGCGCTCGCTCCAGAATTTCGGGGCCTTTGTGGATATAGGCGGCATGGATGGCATGATACCGGCAAGCGAATTGTCATGGGACAGAAGCGGCAAGCCCGGAGATATTGTCAAACCGGGACAGGAGGTGACCGTCAGGGTTATTGCTCTTGATTGGGAAACGAACCGTTTGACGCTCAGCCTCAAGGCCATGCAGCCTGACCCCTGGCTTAATATCCAGGACAGGTATCAGGCCGGCGACAAGGTTAACGGCACAATCGTAAGACTGGCCCCGTTTGGCGTATTTGTGAATCTTGAGTCGGGCATAGACGGTCTGATTCATATATCCAACCTCGGCGCCGGAAGGCGCATCAAGCACCCCAAGGAAGTCGTGCAGGCAGGTCAGGAGATAGAGGCTTATATCCTATCGGTGGAACCGGACAACAGGAGGATATCCCTTTCCCTGCAACCCAAGTCCGAGCCCAAACAGATCGAGTATCCCGATGAAGGGGCTATAATTGACGGGGTGGTTGAAAAGGTCCTGCCGTTTGGGATTTTCGTAAAGATAAATGAAGGCCTTACCGGACTTGTCCCAAACTCCGAGGCCGGAACGGCCAGAGGGACTGACCACTCCAGGATGTTCACGCCGGGCATGCCTGTTCAGGTTATGGTCCTTGAGGTTGACCGCGAAAAGGGAAGGGTGAGTCTTAGCCGTAAGCAGGTTGCATCCAGGGAAGAAGATAACGAAGTAAAGGAATATATGAAGACGGTTAAAAAGGAAGAGAAGGCCTCAGACGGCATGGGTATTCTCGGTGAGAAGCTTAAGGCTGTAATGGAAGAAAAGAAGATAAGCTTTTAAAGTAGCCTCCGATCTAAACCCGCCTTTGTGTATGGGGGGGGCGTCGATGCCTCCCTTTCCATGCTGTCCGGAATCAGCTAATCTATGATGTATTCGAATGATTGACACTATTAAACATGTTGTTTATAATAATTTTATGATACGGTCCTTCAAATGCAAGGAAACTGAAAAACTGTCTCAGGGCATACGGTCCCGCAAACTACCACCGGAGATTCAGCAACGGGCAGTTATAAGACTTGCACAACTGGAAGCTGCCGTAACAGTTGAGGACTTACGGCTACCGCCCTCAAACAGACTTGAGGCCCTTGGCGGCAGACGTAAGGGACAGTGGAGTATCCGCATTAACGAGCAATGGCGTATATGCTTCGGATTTGATAATGAAGGCGCTTATCATGTAGAGATTGAGGACTATCATTAAAGGGAGGTGCGATTATGACACGAGATTTTAAGCCGGTGCTTCCGGGTGTGATTCTCAAGGAGATAATTGACGAGCTTGGCATATCTCAGGCCCGTCTTGCTCGGGACATTGCCGTATCGTCCATGAGGGTCAGTCATGTCGTTGGCGGGTCAAGGCCCATAACGGCGGATATGGCGCTTCGCTTGGGGCGGTATTTCAGCCAGTCGCCTCAATACTGGTTGAACCTTCAGGCAAGTTTTGACATGCAGATTGCTCATGCAAAGATTGGAAAAAGATTAAAAGCTATTCATCCATGTAAAGCGGCATAAGGTAAGGATGTTAACCTTTTGGTAATAGGCGGTCCGGTCTCATTGCCGGGCCGCTTTTTGTTGCTCAGTCAAGATACGGGACATGGCAGACCCGGCACTGTCATTAGACAGGGCGCGGGAGTACTGGCAACAGCATGGTAGAAGCGAGAAATGGATTCAGCAACGGATGATGGGGCAGGAAACCCGCAGTGAGGATTGATGCTGTCTGATAATGAGGAGAATGAGGAGGTTGTCCCCGGCTTAAATATGGATGATGAAAATATTCTCCATGGCAAGCCTGAAGCAGCGGTGATGAGTAAGGAGAATTAAGTATGGTGTCCCCAGAATGCCAGTGGTGAAGTTCTTCGACGGCCTGAAAAACGGCAAGGATAAAATGACGGCGTTAAAGGATGACAAAGATTATCTCCGATTGAAAAAGAGTGATGATGGTACATAATGATGAAAGTTTGTGAGATATTTGCAAGTATACAGGGCGAATCATCGTTCGCCGGTATGCCCTGCGTATTTGTCAGGTTGACCGGTTGCAATCTCAGGTGCGTGTTTTGCGATACGAAGTATTCATATGATGAAGGCGTTGAGATGGATCTCGATAAAGTCGTAGAGACTGTGAAAGCCTACGGCATCAAGCTGGTGGAACTTACGGGCGGCGAACCGCTTCTGCAAAAGGAACCCATACCGTTAATTCAGCGCTTGCACGATGAAGGATTGAATGTGCTGCTTGAGACCAACGGCAGCATGAACATCGGAGACGTTGACGCAAGGACGGTCATTATTATGGATATAAAGACGCCGGGAAGCGGAATGTGCGGTAAGACAGACCTCTCAAATATCGGTCTTCTGAAACCGACGGATGAGGTGAAATTCGTGATTGCGGACCGTGAGGATTACAAATGGTCTATGGACTTTATAATGGAGCACGGATTGCTTGAAAAGTGCGGCGTGCTCCTGTCTCCTGCATTTGGTGTGATGCCTCCTGCCACGCTTGCGGGTTGGATGGTGAAAGACACCCTTCCGGCCCGACTTAACATGCAGTTGCACAAGTATATATACCCTTCTGATAAAAGAGGGGTTTAGGGCATTCCCTGAGGTAAGATGAAAATAGTGGACACCAAAGCAGACAAGTATTGATCCCTCTCCTTTCGGCAAACAACTGACCAGAAGTGCAGGATGTGATTTTTACCTGCAAAGTCGTAATAACCATGAAACACCAAAAGTAAGAATGTTAAAAAGAAACACCTCCAAAATCCGTATCTCCCGGATCCTGCCGTTACAGGCGATTACCTGACGGATATCCAGAAGCACAATTTTCTATGATAAGAAATACTGGTTGGAACCTTGATCAAAGCGACGCATGACAGTCTCTCGCCATTTGGCTACCCGCTGCATCTTCAAATATTGATTCGAAACCCCTCTCTCATTCTGCGGATTTCCAGTAATAACTGCCTAATACATCCGATATATAATTTACCCCATAGTTAGAGAGACTTTTTATATCGACACTTGAATCTCATTTCTTTTGAATCGAATTCATATATCAGTTTATCATTATTCAAAATCATTCTTTCCGTCACAATTCCGTTGTTTCTCTCCTCAGGGCATTTCGAGAGAGTCGTTTTATTTACAAACTTTTTTTCCGATTTCTGATATGACCACACATAAGTGCATCCGCCTTTAACCACCTCTTTGACCTTAGACACATCCTTCATATTCATAGGCCATGAATGCCGACTTCCAAAAAGAAATACTCTCCCTTTATTATTTTCATGAACTATGGTTTGCAGACTTCCTGTAGGACATTCCATAGGGCCTGAAATGAGTTCATAGTCTCCTTCAAGTTCAGCTGCACATGGCAATGTAATACTAAAAAGGAACAATAGCATGAGCAATAGATATTGTCTCATTCTTTTACTCCAACATTCATTGCTACTGTCGTTCAAACACGGTTGTGACTTCATTTGGATTTCGTATGGTAAGAGTGGAGCCCGAGATGCCGTATGACGCTGCATATTTTATCCCCATCGCGCCGCCGCAAGAGGGCGGGCTGTCCGATAATGACGTTTGCGTTATGTACTTGACCCCATCAATCATTGTTGTCACATAGGAAGATCTAACCGAGCATTCGCTGATTGAGATGACCAGTTCTCCCCCGGAGAATATCATTTTTCTGCCCATGGCATTTTTACTTGATCCCTTGAATGTGCCGATAAGTTCAGGGTCATTGTCCCTGCGAGTTTTAGCATGGCCGGTCGTAGCGCTACCGGTTGCGATGAAATTGGTCGGCGCCGGTATTGGAGTCTCAATTGGTGTTTTAGTTGGAGGTTTGATCGAAGTCTGAATTGTTGTCGGGGCCTTTGTTGTTATGGTTGCTGCCGGCGCTTTAGTTATCGTTGGTGTTTTCGGTGTTTTTGTCGGCTCAGGCACAACCGGGGACGCAGTCGTGCTGAAAGCTGTCGGACTCGAAAATGATGCGTAATCATTTTTGTTCTCCGCCGAGGGTGCGGAATCGGTGATTTGAATTTTATTGCGGTCACCGCCGGCAAAAGCGCTGGCTACGGCAACGATATTGTTGAATTTTTCCTTTATTATGTCCTTCTTATCATAGGCAAGGGAACCAATTATAACGCCCACAACGACGGGTGAGGAAAGGGCGGCGACAGTTCCTTCAACAACAGTTCCACCCACAGTTGTTATAACAGCTCCGGTTTCAGCAGCCCCAAGAGTAGCCGCGGCAATTCCGGTCATCGTCGCCAAGCCGTTCCATCCCACTGTTTTCGCCATGTCCCAAACAACCCCGGCAAAAGTCCTGCATCCGCTGTCGCAGTCAGCCGCGCAGGCTGTTGAAATAATGAGGTCAAGTCCTTGCTTACGTATAAGCTCCGCCGTGGCAAGCGACTTGTTCGTATCGGCCAAGCCTCTGGTGACTTGTGCTGTTACGTCCGTAACATTGACAAGATTGTCATAGCCGGCAAACACCTCAGCAAACATCAATCCCTGCAGCCATTTATTGCCTTTCAGATATAGCACAGACCCAAACACAAACTTCCCTGAGCTTGAGTAGTTCCGGTATTCGATACGTTTGCCGCCGACATGGTTAACCGTCATTCGCTGCCCCTTATCCATCGACAATATCTCCTGCAAGCCTCCTCTGTCGCTGATGACAACCCGGGTACGGTCGCCCGGCTTGCCGCTGTAAACGTACCATTTGCCCTGCCCTATTGGGCCCTGATGCGAGAAGCGTACGGCATCACCTTGGTGCTTTCCCGTGAAATAAAGCGTGCCGTCGGCCTGCACCGTGGCAGTCAGCGACTCAATCACTTTGGTGGGCGTACCGCTTCCGTCACATCCTACAAACAACAACAAAACAATAGCTGAGGCAAATAACGAAGTGTTCATTTTCTCCTTTAAAGTGTTGTCCGATTATTTCTATTGCTTTATGTAGGTATAATTTCCAAACTTCAAGGCATTGCCTGAAATTGAGTATGCCTGCGTGTGTGTCTTGGACCAATTTTGCAAATTGGGTGTATTGGCCGGTGTTTTGTCATAGGCCATGCTTGGATCAACTGTGTTGATTAAGGCAGCACGCACGATCTTGTATTTCATGGTATTGCCGTCACAGGTAAAAAGGGACAATTCGGTAATCTGCTTGGCTGCCGACCCATAGTTGGTAGAATTCAAAACCATCCGCGCCTTATTGCCTTCAAACTCCCATGTGCCCCCCACCGGGTGTTCCCAAGCGCCGGATAGTCTATTCAAACAGTCTGATCGTGTATTACTTCCACCTGAGCCGGTCGTCTCCGGATAAGCCTCAGTTTGCGGGCCCTGCTGAACTTTATTTTCAACTGCCTGACGAACTGTATTTGTGTATGCTTGCGAAGCCGATTTCAATCCCGATTTGCCCGGAAGGCCTTGCATCACCCTATCCTGCTTGTCAAGAATACTGTTCATGGAGCCCTTTAAAAGCATGCCTTCAAGCTGCTTGCCGCCGCCGGAAGTTGTCAACGGCTCATTATTGGCAACCTTGGTTGCCATGTTTGAAAAAGCATCGCCTACTATGCGGCTCGCTATCGTGTTGTCGGCTCGGATCATGTCGGCGCCGCGATTCATCACACCTGCACCGAACGCACTTAACAACGAGCCTGCAATGCCGCCCCCTCCGCCCGAACTTTCCTGATCATTCGCTGCCCGCTGCTGTTGTTGCGCGGCCTGCTCTCGCTGACGTTGCCGTGCCAGTTCCTGCTGTTCAGCCTTTTCCTGCCGCTGTGCGAGCTCATGCTTCTTCTGTGTTTCAATATTATTAAGGCAAATCTGCGCAGCAGTTCTCCCATCACTTAGACGGGCATTCTCGTCAGCGCCTTTGGAGATTAGAAGATCGGCCATTTCTTTAGTTTTTGCCAACATTAGAGGAGTCCAGCCACCCTTAGCCTTGGCATTCACATCTGCGCCGTTGTCAATGAGCAACTTTGCGACCTTTGTGTCACCTGAATAGGCTGCATTCATTAGATGAGTATTGCCACCGATAAAATATCTTGCATTTACATCTGCGCCGTTGTCAATGAGCAACTTTGCAATCTTTATATTTTCTTTATACATCGCCCAACTTAGGGGAGTATTAATGCCGTTTTTGTCTCTGGCATTCACGTTGGCCCCTCTGGAGATAAGCAGATTAGCGATTTCTGTATAACCTCCCATAATTGCGCTTGCAAGAATTGTACAGCCAATACTGTCCATGGGGCCGGCATTCACATCGGCGCCATTGTCAATGAGCAACTTTGCAACCTTTGTATTGCCCAGTGAAACGGCACGCATAAGGGGTGTATTGCCGTCCTTGTCCCTGGCATTAACATCAGCGCCCTTTGCAATCAAGTTCCTTGCCGAATCCTCATACCCCCACATTGCAGCTGAATGAAGCTGGTAGGGGTCGGAAGCGCATCCCGACAACAACACAAAAATGGCAGCGATAAGGCTGGTAATGGCAAGTGAAGGGTTCATTTGTTTCTCCTTGGAAGCGCTGTTGGCTGCTTCATCAATTTTGATGCAGTTTAAAATGACGCCGATATAAATACAGCGCCCGAGAACCAAACTCCCAATAAGAAATTAAGTCTGACATGTATATCTCTCGCCTCTTGAATGATGCATGGTAAATAGAACAAGCTCATACGTAGCTTAACAAAAGGAGATGTAAGTATACGGTTAACTTTAGGTAAAGTTTTTGTAAAGCATTGTCGGAATATAAAAGCCGAGGCATTAACTGGTTTTCAAAAAAGAGCCGTTTGAAACATAGTCTCAGTAGTAACAACTTGGCAGTACGTGTTCACATTTAAGACGGATAGGCCAAATCTGGAAAGCAGGGGTCCGGTTGATGAGGTATTGAGATGTTTGAGGTAAGATGGAATTAGTGGACACCAAAGTCGAGTAAAATAAAAGAGACGGAGGTGTTGTTATGAGAGGAGTACCAAACGGGCGTTATTCCAAGGAGTTTCGAGAAGAAGCAGTAAGGCTGATGGTGGAAGGGAATTTGTCTGTCCCGGAGGCAGGACGGCGGTTGTCGTTGCCGTCATCGACATTAGGGAATTGGATAAAGGCATACAAGGCCGGGAAGCTTACAGATGTGGGCAAGACACAGAGGCCGTTGACAGATGTGGAGCTTGAGAACTATAGACTCAAGAAGGAAGTAGCAGATCTGAAGATGGAGAGAGACTTATTAAAAAAGTGCGATCGATTCCCGTAGTTTCAATATTATCCTCCGTTTTGCCGGCTTGATGAGAATTTTCCGAACAATAGTATATAATAACTGACTGTTTGACCGGTAATTCCATAGGGTTGATACAGCATATGGAGAGGTGGCCGAGCGGCTGAAGGTGCACGACTGGAAATCGTGTGTGGGGAAACTCACCGAGGGTTCGAACCCCTCCCTCTCCGCCATATTTTTCCAGCAACCGGGGGCCGGCCCCGCGCGGCAGGCAGGTGTGAACCCCGCCAGGTCCGGAAGGAAGCAACGGTAAGCATTACGTCTGGGCGCCGCGGCAAGCCGGCCTCAATATGTATGATTTCAATTGGCGCAGTGACGCCGGTCCCCGGATGCTGAAAAAAATGGACAACTTCTTACTGAGGTATTTTTACTCTCTAATAATGGTTTGTAATTTATGTCATACCTTGTCTTAGCCAGAAAGTGGAGACCGCAGGCCTTTGAAGACCTGTCGGGGCAGGAGCCTATTGCGCGCATTCTGAGTAACGCAATCCTTCAGGACAAGGTTGCCCATGCCTATATCTTCTCTGGTCCCAGGGGTGTAGGCAAGACTTCGTCGGCCCGCATCCTTGCCAAGTCTCTGAACTGTGTAGACGGACCCACTCCCGAACCCTGCGGCAAATGCCCTTCATGTATCGCCATATCAGACGGTTCTTCTGTGGACGTTTCAGAGATTGACGGTGCATCCAACACCGGCGTGGATAATATAAGGGATCTGAGAGAGAGAATAAGATATGCACCTTCCGGCGGGAAATACAAGGTTTATATTATTGACGAGGCGCATATGCTGTCCACCTCTGCTTTCAATGCATTGCTCAAGACACTGGAGGAGCCGCCAGCCCATGTAATATTCGTCCTGGCCACCACTGAGCCCAGGAAGATACCCCAGACAGTCCTGTCGAGGTGCCAGCACCTTCCTTTCAGAAGGATGACCGCCCAGAAGATTAAAGAGAGGCTCAAGGTCATAACCTCAGCCGAAGGTATAAAGATTACCGATCAGGCCCTGGATATCATAGCCAGGGCGGCGGACGGCAGCATGAGGGACTCCCTTACACTGCTTGACCAGATTTTTTCCTTTTCAGAGGACATATCCGCCTCCGACGTTAAGGACTTGTTGGGTCTTACCGATGTTGAGACGCTTGCCGCGCTTACCATAGCGGTTATAGAGGGCGACAGAAAAGGCATTATTAATATAATCTCCGAGCTTACAGCCGTGGGCACTGACCTTAAATCCTTTACAAAAGACCTGCTCCAATTTGTCAGAAACCTCCTGATTGCCTCGGTAGTTGATGATTCTGAAGGCATCCTGGACCTTGCAGATGAGGAGTCAGCTGCTATCGCGAGAATTACAAAAGTGACATCCGAGGAGCATACGGCACTGCTCCTTTTTGAACTGATCAAGGCTGAACCAACCGTCAGGAGCGCTTTTTATCCGAGGATTGCCCTTGAAATGAGTCTTATAAGACTGAGCCTGCTCAGCCATCTTGGCTCTGTTAATGAGGCCCTGAAGGCGATACAAGGCAAGGGTCAGGACTTGCCTTTGCAGTGCCCGGCTATTGAGGTCCCGGACAAGGAGCCTGAAAAACCGACTATTGTCCGAAAGTCCCTTCCGAAAGATTCTGAGATATTAGTCAGCAAAGAGAAAAAGGCCAAGCCACGGGCCGCAGTTCAGGGTATAGAAGCGGTATCATTGGAAGTCCCGCCGATTGTTACAATGGGAAAGGCTGATAATGACGTGACCGCTGTTAAAATCTCTCAGACAATACCGGTCTATGATTCCCTGGAGGCTTTATGGGAAGCGGCGCTTGACAAGGCCGACCCGAGGATAAGCTCGCATTTTTCCGGTGTGCATCCTTCCTTTTCGGATAATCTCATTACCCTGGTTTCGGATAATGACACCCACGGAGATTTTGCATTAAAGGAAATTCCCCAGATAAAGGACATCATAAAATTGCTTTCGGGACGCAATATTTCAATAAACGTGGAAGTTGTAAACAAAAAGGTGGAAAGCAAAAGAGACCTGATTGAGAAGGCCAAGAAAGACCCTATTGTCGCAGGGGCTCTGGAGCTTTTCGACGGCAGGATAGTGGACGTAATACCAGCCGACAATAAAGGAGGAGAAAATGTCTAAAAAGATGTTGGGAGATATGATGCGTCAGGCCCAGAAACTCCAGGCCGAGATGCAGAAGATGCAGGAAGAGGCGAGGACGAAGACCGTAGAGGCCTCTGCAGGAGGAGGTATGGTTACTGTTGTGGCCAACGGCGGCGGCGAACTTGTTTCAATAAGGATAGAAAAGGATGTGGTGAATCCGGAAGATGTAGACATGCTGCAGGACCTGATACTCGCCGCATCCAACGAGGCCTTGCGAAGAGCGTCCCAGATGGTCAACGAAGATATGTCCAAACTCACCATGGGCATGCAGATTCCCGGCATGGGCGGATTGGGCAATATGCTCAGATAAAGTTTGTTTATAAACTACGGTCTTTATGCCGTCATTCCCGAGGTACTTAATCGGGAATCTATGTATTCAAGTGATTATAGATCCCCGGGTCAAGACCGAGGATGACAAATGTTTAGTTTAAACACAGACTTTAATTATGTATGACTCCGACAAAATGATGTCATGGCGCAAAATATAATCGAAAACCTCGTAACTCAACTTTCAAAACTTCCCGGCATTGGCAGGAAGACAGCGCAGAGGCTTGCCTTTTTTATGCTGACCATGCCTTCCGATGATGCGAGGGCTATTGCCTCTGCAATCGCAGACCTGAAGGAAAAGGCCTGTTTCTGCTCAAGGTGTTTTAATATTACTGATATTGATCCCTGCGGCATCTGTGCCGACCCATCGAGGGACAAAGGTATTATCTGTGTTGTTGAAGAGCCCAGTAATATCCTTGCTGTGGAACGGACAGGATCTTTCAGGGGTACTTATCATGTACTACTTGGAGCGCTTTCACCGATTGACGGTATAACACCCGACAGGCTGAAGATAGGCGAGTTGGTCAACCGTGTGCAGACGGAAGGAGTTGAAGAAATTATCCTGGCCACCAATCCCAATACAAAGGGCGAGATGACGGCGCGCTATATTACCGAAATCCTGAAATCTTTTAATATCAGGATAACGCGTATTGCTTATGGTCTTCCGATAGGCAGTGATATTGAATTTGCCGATGAGGTAACCCTTTCAAAGGCCCTGGAGGGCAGAAGGGCCATGTAAGCCGATTATTGGCCCGACTTATTCCAGGGCCTGCCGGGTAATCTTTTCAGCTGTTGCAAATACCGCTTTTTTGTCCTCTTCGCTCCTTGCCTCTATATAAAACCGCACCTTGGGCTCGGTTCCGGACGGTCTGATCATAAACCATGAACCGTCATCCAGCACAATCTTGACGCCGTCAACGGTTATAATGTCTGCGACCGTCAGGGTCTTACCGCCTATGTCCACTTTGGAACCCTTGCTGTAAAGGTCTTTTATGGTAGACAGTTTTTTCAGAAGTGGCGACCCCACAAGCGACCGGTCAACGGTTATGCCTGCCCGATCAGGGTAGTACGCGCCGTATTCATTCATGATATCCTTAAGATATTCACTCAAGTTCTTTCCATTCACAGCCGTCATTTCAAGAGCCAGCAGGAGTCCGAAAAGAGCGTCTTTTTCAAGCGTATTGTTGTATCCGGATATGCCGTCCGACTCCTCAAAGGCCACTATTGCCCTTTCCTGAGAGGTCCCAAGCAGGTAAGGCCTGAAGTTCTTGAATCCCACCTGGGTCTCTTTCACAGGTATGCCAAGCTTTAGGGCAATTGCATTTACAAGGTTGCTGGTCCCCACTGATTTGGCGACAATTCCCCTGATGCCCTTGTAAACGTATAAGAAATGCAGGGCCATTGCCCCAAAATAGTTCATTGGAATTTGTGCTGAGCCGTCCGAAAAGCGTATGCGATCACCGTCCGGATCCATAATTGCACCCAGCTTGAATCCGGCTTTGCCAAGTCTCAGCACATTATCAACACCCTCCATGTTTTGTTCAGAGGGTTCAGGGGCCTTTCCTCCGAACAAATAGTCATTTTCCGTTCTCAGGTATTTTATCTTGAGACTATTGCCAAGTATTCTTTCGATACGACCTCTGGTTGACCCGTGAACATTGTCGATGCAGACAATGCAGTCCCCTGAGGAGATAAAGTTGCGGACCTTCTGTAGGTCAAGGGTCTTTCGATCTTCGATGTATCTCATGTAAAGTTCTGTCGTATCCACCTTGTCTATCCGTACCGGCCTTGATGAAGCAAGCACGGGACAAGAGAGCATCATGTTGTTTGCTGTCTCTTCAATCCTGGATGTTATCTCTCCACCTGCAGGGCCGCCATCGGACGGGTTGAACTTGAATCCGGAGTAATTGGCAGGGTTATGAGATGGCGTCAGGTTTATGGAGCAGGCAGCTTGCAGCATCTCAATGCCTGCTGAAAACTCCGGGGTAGGGGCCTCGCCTGCATACATGGTTTTAATGCCTGCTTCCTGAAGGAGTCCTATGACCTCCATGGCAAATTCCGGACCGAGAAATCTGTTGTCGTGTCCCACGATGACGCCCCTCTTCTTCACCTCATCGAAACCCGAGACGCCCATGGCGCGCATCACTTCCTGGTTGCCGTCCCGCAAGATAGAGATGATTGCGGAGGTGACTATACGGATGTTATTGAAGGTGAAGTCTGTGCCGATTTCTCCTCGCCAGCCTGACGTGCCAAAGACTATTTTTGCAGGGGCATTGTTTTGGCGCGCGAATTTCTCAATGACCGGAAGCAGTTTCTCACCGGATGATGCGTCGGCAAGTATCGCCTTCCAGCATGAAGATGCATCTTTGTATACATTATTCATGGGAGCCTCCTGGATAGTTTTACAAAACTATTTTAACACAGGTACGGTGTCCTGTCCGGAGCTTAAAGCATTTTTGTCTTTGCGTCTTTTGGCTCAGGGTGTTATAATTTTTGACCGTTGTACTTATTATTGGGTACCGATGGAGAAAAACTCGATTTATGGAGGATTATATGGCCGACGAACACAGTTTTGATGTTGTGTGTAATGTGGATATGCAGGAGGTTACAAATGCGGTAAATCAGGCCATGAAGGAGATAGAGCAGCGTTTCGACTTCAAGGGCAGCAAGAGCAAGATAGAGCTTGATAAGGCAAAGGCTGTCCTGAACTTGACCTCTGACGATGACATGAAGCTCAAGAGCGTTATCGACATACTTCAGACCAAACTGGTCAAAAGAGGGATATCCCTCAAGGCGCTGGATTACGGCAAGATTGAACAGGCATCAGGCAATACGGTCAGGCAGCCAGTGACGCTGCAGCAAGGCATTCCGCAGGAAAAGGCCAAAGAGATAGTAAAGACGATCAAGGACCTCAAACTCAAGGTGAATGCCGAGATACAGAAAGATCAGGTTAGGGTGAAGGGCAAGAAGATAGACGAACTGCAGATGATCATGGGGAAGCTGAAGGAAAAGGACTTCGGCATACACCTGGAGTTTGCGAATTACAGATAGAAGGAGTTGAATATTCATGACTACTGAATTGCTTTTGGGAAATGAGGCCATAGGCAGGGGCGCTATAGAGGCCGGTATATCAATGGCCGTAAGCTATCCCGGCACTCCATCAACAGATATCCTGGAGTATCTGGCCAAAAACTTCTCAGGCCCGGCCGAATGGGTCCTGAATGAGAAGGTAGCCCTTGAAACCGCTGTAGGTGTTTCATACGCAGGCAAGAGGGTTATATGCTCCATGAAGCATGTCGGCCTGAACGTGGCTGCTGACCCGCTTATGACTATCTCGTATCTGGGAGTGAAGGGTGGGCTCCTGCTCGTTGTTGCGGACGACCCCGGAGCTTATTCATCACAGAATGAACAGGATTCAAGGTTTTACGCAAAATTCGCAAAAATACCATGTCTTGAACCCTGCGATTCTCCGGAGGCCAGGGATATGACTGTCATGGCCTTTGATCTGTCCGAAAAGATGGAATTACCGGTAATGCTCAGGCCCGTTACCAGGGTATCCCATGCGCTTTCACCTGTTGAACTCAGGACGCCAAGGCCGGAGAATCCCCTGTCCTTGGAAAAGTCACCGGCCAGGATGCTTGCGATTCCAAGCAACGTGATACGTTGCCATAAAGCCCTTAATGCAAAACAGGCTGAATTGAAAAAATGGGTTGAGGAATCCGGACTAAACCGTATTGAAAACAAGGGCCGGAAGAAGGGGATTATTGCCTGCGGTGTTACTTATACATATGCTAAAGAATACGGAGATGAATTTTCCCTGCTCAAAATAAGTGCATATCCCTTCCATGATAATCTGATAGAGGACTTTGTTGAAGGATTGGATGAAGTCTGGGTACTTGAAGAAGGGTATCCTTATGTTGAGGAGATAGCCAGAAAATATTCAAAAAAGGTAAAGGGCAAGATGACCGGAGAGTTGAGGTCCGAAGGCGAACTTGGACCTGATGCGATGTCGGAATATGTCCATGGAACTAAGGCCGGGTTGTCTGTTGATGCCACCAAATTACCCAACAGACCTCCGGTTATGTGTCCGGGGTGTCCTCACCGGGAGTTTTACAAGGCCCTGAAAGAGGCCGGACCGAGCTTTACAACCGGAGATATAGGATGTTACACGCTTGGGGCGGCTCCTCCTCTATCGGCCATGGATACGTGCCTTTGCATGGGGGCAAGCATAAGCAAGGCAGCGGGCATTGCAAAGCAGGGAGTGAAGAGGGTGGCCTCGGTATTAGGGGACTCTACTTTTCTTCACTCGGGCATTACCGCGCTTATCAGTGCGGTTTATAACAAGGCCAATATTTTGGTAGTTATAATGGACAATTCTTCCACTGCCATGACAGGGCATCAGCCTACGCCTCTTATCGGGATTACGGCAAAGGGATGGGAAGGAGGCAAGGTCTGCCTCGAAGACCTTTGTCGGGCCTGTGGGGTAGATTCGGTGGAGGTGCTTAATTCATACGAGGTGGAAAAAAATACCGGGATAATAAAGGATAAACTTGACTCCGAGGGTGTCCATGTAATTATTTCCCGGGCACCTTGCGTGCTGCTGAAAGGGAGAAAACAGAAGAGCTCTTAATTTAGATGATTATGGTGATTAATCAGACTTAACCAACAACTGATATTCCCCCTTAATAAAGGGGGATAAAAGGGGTTGTTATAAAATAAAGCTGTTTAATTCTTGTTATTGCCCCTGTAGTACAACCCACGCACCCCCTTTTCTAAGGGGGAATTACTGAGTTGCACGAAAGAAATATTACTCCCATCCAAGCCTGTATGATTTGATAATATTTTCGGCTTCTTCCGAAAAGACTGTTGCCATTTTTTTATCCCTGATTACCGACAGTGTTTCATCCGAGTTGACGCTATGAGTGTACCAGTTATATGATCCGGCTATTACTGTATATTCGTCAAATACGGCGAACTTGTGATGAAGCGGTGAATATATGCCTTCGTGGTAATAGACATATACAACTTCCATCCATGCATCCTTAAGTCGCTTAAATGGCTCAGCCATCGGTCTCCTGAAGTCCTTGTCCCATGCCTCAGGCAAGGGACCGGTATGCGTTATCATCCCGTTTGTAATTATCTTTACCCTGACGCCCCTGTCCCGCGCACATATCAAGGCACTGATCAGGTCGGTCTCGCTCCCGCCTCCGTAAGGAACACCGGTCAGATAATCCATGCTGAACATGCAGACCAGGATGGAATGACGGGAGTTTTGTATCTCGGTAATGACGGCATCCTGTGGACGATAAGAAGTCCTGTCAGGCGCATGATAGCTTCCGAAGCTGTAATAAAGATTGAAACGACTTTCGGGTATGACATCCATAGGTTGTATGACTCCGCCTCTAATGGCATTGTATATATTTTCGTAAAGCAGTGCGAAGTCCGGCGAGTAATAAAACAGGGCGTGCTCCCGGTTGCCGCCCCAGAGGTGGAAATGCAGATTGTAGGAACTTGAGTGTACGACCTCTCTGTCAAAGATGATTATCTTTGTATGCATACTGGTTATGCCGCCCGACGGATCGCACGGGGTGTTTCGGACAATCCCGTATACCGGTATTCCTGCACGTCTCATCGACGCTATACTCTCGGCACAGTTCATTGGACTGACAGCCGACCAGTCCCCGAAACACTCCACGTCAACGCCATTTTGAAAAGCGTACTGCAAATGCTCAGCTATATGGTTATTGTCAAAATCGAAGATCGCAAGTTGTATGTAATGCCTTTTCCCCGGGTCTTTAATCTTTCGGTCTATTACTGCATCGATTTGCCTGTGTATCTCATGGACCGGATGTCCGGGGTCCCATGTATTGCCCCTGGTGAAAAAGGCATGAATTGGAAGGTCATTATACTGGTAGTTGATCCTGTTTAATGCCCGCCCGACTTCTTTTCTGTCTGTTTCGTACGTCCGATAGTCATTGAGGGTCTTGAAATATGGGTCATGAAAGTCGTCATTTCTTACACGGCCCATATGAAAGTCGTCAAGGCCTGCAAAACGATAGTTAAACCTTGATGGAATCGATCTTCCGTCCCTGTGCAGGAGGTACGAAAAGGCGATATGTGTAATCCGCCCATGTCTGCCCTCGTATGGGAAGAGCGGCAGTTGATGGGTCTGCCATTTCTGCGTCCCTCCTTCAAGCTCTCCGCACTGGTAGGCGTCAACAATGTAGGGCTCTGATGTCCCGTCCTTCCGAAAGATTTTAAGGACAACTTTAAGCTTAGAGTAAGGAGACGCGTTAAAAAAAGAAAATCCGATGCCGCCGGGGAAGTTTGATATTAGCCAACCCGTCATGTTAGTGACAAGACGCCGCTCTCCGATCCATTTGTAAAGCGGCAGGGCGAAGTCTTCAGCGTATGTAATACTCACGATTGTTCCAGTTCATAGGAATAATTAAGCCCCTTATTGTTAAATATCCGGGTCTCGTATGCTTCAGCCTCAGAGACCACACAGCAGTTGAAATACCTGAAGTTCTTATAATCTCCGTGCAGTTCAAGAATAAAGCTTACCTCAAATATTGTTGAGTTCCCTGATCCAGACTCCAATTTATGAATGAAGAAGTTGTCCCTGAGGCGCATGACGTGCTCCCATTTATCTGAGCGCTCGTGGGAAAATCCGCAGTATACGACAAGAGAGCCAAGAAGCGCTTCATCCTGAAGAGTGACCCTGCACTGCTCCATGAACTGCGCGCTTATTGGCAGTCGGTCGTCAATTATAAAGGTCTGAAAAGAGGTCTCAAGTCTCGGGACCCCGTTTTCAATCAGTCTGAAATGAAAGCCTGAATCAAAGGAGACATTGCGAATGCCGGAAGGGATGAATCCGAAATGAGTGAATTTCCAGCGCTCTTTATAGTACGCATCCATGGCCTTTCTTATGCGATCTATTAGATATGAGTGCATATCTTTCATGTCTCCGCCATAGCGGGGCAGGGCGAATATCTCATCTTCATCCATAAAACTTACAGGTGGCAGGCCCTTTTTGATCAACATGTAATTGACAAAGCACCTGCCCACACGACCATTTGAGTCCCAAAAAGGATGAATGCCGATAATCATGTAATAACTCCGGGCAAGGTTGTAGATAAAGGAATCAAGATCATCGAAACTACGGGCAGTCTCCATGAGCACATGAGAGAGGTTGCCTATTTCCCTGTTGAAGTTGCCGAATTCCATTGTAACGCCGTTTTTGTCAGGGAAATCGAATTGCCTGAAATCGCCCGCAGTGGCGACAATGTCCCTGGAGAGGATGTAGTGTATCCTCTTAAGCAGGTCAATGCCGATGTCGGTGAAGATGTGCAGGTTGGCAAAGGTCTCTCTGTACATATCAAGAAAGTTCCTGTTCCCTTTCAATTTAAGTTCCTGTTCAGACAATGTGTCTTCGTAACCCGAACTGCCCTTCATAATGGTCATGGAGGATGTGCCCAGGTTCAGAAACAGTTTTTGAAATATCGCGGTGTTTACCGGCCAGGAAGTCTCTTCGGACATAATTCGGAAATATGTCCTGAAGTCCGGCTCTGACACGGATTCGGCCTGGGACAATTTCGCAACAGACCTTGCCTTCACCTTCCTGCAAAGGGCCTTTATGAGTCGGGCCGAGTCCATTGCCTCAATGTCCTTTTTTGAGACTCGGATTGTCTTTTTCAGGTATTCAAGCGGACCTGAAAATCTATTCTTCAGCATTATATTGACGTGCGGGTCATACCGGTCCTTCATGACTTCGATTGCAGACAGAAGGTCATAATTGACGCCGTATCCCCGGTATCCCAGGGATTGTATCACAAGCTTTTTCCTTTCTATATCATTGATTAAATTTTGATATAGTATCTGTTTATTGCGCCAGTTTTCATAGTAGTCAAGAAGCGTCTTGGCGGTCTTCGGGTTGAGTTTCTCCATCTCGGTGAGGTCCATCAGTACGCGTATGAATTTGACCTTAAGAGTTTCAAAGAGATCGCTGCAGTGGTGGTCCCATTGGTAAGCCAGTACAAAATATCCGGCCCTGTGCGGCATGAAACCTCCGTTATTTTATTACAGCGCTTATGCCGATGTGGTCGCTCAGTCCTTCCGTGCCCTGTATAAGATCGGACGAGATGAAGTCCACATCTCCCTTGACCATTATGTAGTCTATTCGGGCATCAGGAGCGGTTGCCGGATATGTATCTCCACCTAAAGGCCTGCAGGCCCTGTAAGCGTCCCTGTACCCTTTTTTGAGCAAAAAACGCATAACCGGAGATTTCTCAACATCATTAAAGTCTCCGGCCAGTATGAAGCAATGAATGTCCCTGGCAGGGAACAGACGGTCAAGTTCAGCCAGCAGTTTCTCAGCCTGAGCGAGCCTCACCTCCGGCACTTTGTTATAATCAAGATGTATTGACGCAAAGACCACCCTGTGCCCGTATATCTCTATTTCGGATACTGCTGAGTAGCGCTCCATATCGGGTATCAACCTTTTCCGCAAGCCGGTATTCAGGTCTATAACGGAATTATTCTTCAGTTGATGCCTGGATACGGTAGAGACGCCTTCAGGGTACTTTTCCATGAAGAGATGGCATTCGGCAAAGTGCTCCCGGTAATATGATCCGGTTACAGCGGACATCCTCCCTGCAATCTGCTGGGCTGTGTTTTCTATGCCGGCCCCGCTTATTACTTCCTGAAAGGCGCAGATATCAGGATCAAGTAATGATAATCTGTCTGCAATAAGCCCATATCTTTTGAGGTCTCCGTCGTGTATGCCGTGGAGATTGAAAGAGCAGATGCGAATCTGTTCCGGATTGATCAGGCGAAAATTCCGGAAGTCCTCCCCGGAAAGGATGCCTGGTACGTTATAGAGGGAGAAACGTTCGTTCAGTCTGGATATATATTCCGGTTCAGCATTAAATAGAGCGGCAATCTCTTTGACCGGCATGCCGGACCTCAGAAGGCGTATCATCTCCAGCCTTCTGATAATAGGGTCATCTCCGTTTAGATCGTCATACCAGTTTTTCATCAGGGGGATTCGGGACCCACGGTCCCTTAGTTGGGACCTCACATGCTGACGAAGACTTCATAAAAATCGTCTTCAGCCGGACATGAGTCTATATCCTGAGGCAACGGATTTCGATTTGCATCGTCCTCTGAAACAGCAGGTCCATAAGGTGAATCGCACATCTCAGATATTGTCCAGCGCCTGTTTTAGGTCGACTATCAGGTCTTCAACGTCTTCAAGCCCCAGTGCCAGGCGGACCAGGTTATCCACCATATCTATTGCCTTACGGTATTCCTCCGGATAGTCAAAGAAAGACATCGTGGACATCTGGGTCACTAAGCTCTCGCTTCCGCCCAAACTGGGTGTTATCAGAAAAAGCTCAAGAGAGTCTATGAACTTCCGGGTTTCCGCATCGCCGCCCTTTAACAGAAAGGTTATGACGCTTCCGAAGCCTTTCATCTGCTCCATCGCGATTTTGTGGTCCGGATGCGATTCAAGGGCCGGATACCATACCTTTTCTATCTTTGGATGGGACTCCAGCATACGGGCTATCTGCAGTCCAGCCCGGTTGTGATGCTCCATACGCAGTCCGAAGGTCTTGAGACCTCGTTCCAGTAGAAAACAGGTCAGCGGACCAGGGGTCGCGCCTATCATACGCTGTGTGCGGTATAGATCATTGAGCAGGACATGTTTGCCCAGAGTCACCCCTGCCAGAAGATCGTTGTGACCACCGAGGTACTTGGTAGCAGACTGGATGACAATATCCACGCCCATTTCAAGAGGCTTTATGTTGTACGGCGTTGCCAGGGTTGCATCTATCATCGTCATCACGCCGCGCTCTTTTGCAACCTTTACAATTGCCGGCAGGTCCAGGCAACGGAGATAAGGATTGGTGGGAGATTCCGTAAAGATGATGTTGGTCTGAGGCACTATCGCTTTTTCTATTGCATCTGCCGCAGGGTCTACGATTGAGACTTTCATCCCGAATTTGGCAAGAAAATTCGTTGCAAAATCGCGTGTCTGGCGATAGCAGTCCCCGGTGAAGATAATATGCCCGTCGGGTTTCATGTATGTCATAAGCGTCAGGATGACTGCTGCCATCCCTGTAGAAAAGAGCACTGCTCGTTCTGCGCCTTCTATCGCAGCCAGTTTGCGTTCACATTCCTGTTGAGTGGGGTTGCCGTAGCGGCCGTATTCATGTTCGCGGATGACCTTTCCCTCTCCCTTGGCCTTCATGAAATCGTATACCTCCCCGGCACTGTCAAAATAGTAGTTGGAGGTGTGCATTATCGGTGTTGAGACAGCAAAATGCGCCTTGGGAAGCCGGCCTGAGCCGTGAATGGCCAAAGTGGCGGGCCGCCAATTCCCTGAATTCGATTTATTATCGGTCATTTTGTTCTCTCCTCTTATTCAATGCCTGCCTGAGCGCTTCTTTTACGGCGTCCACTCTGGGAGGCAGGTCAATCGGTTTATTTGCGTATGTGCACTGGAAATCCAGCTTCCCTGAGTGATAGTCAACCTTAAAGTCGGTGAACTTCAAGCCGTGGGCAGTGGAAATAACCACCACATGCTCTGCTTTGTCTATCTTGCCGCTATTAAGAAGTTTAATCAGGGCCGAAAGGGCCACTCCGGTATGAGGACAATTAAACATGCCAGTCGTGTCTCCGAGGGCTGCTGCGTCTGACAGTTCCTGCTCGGTTGCATCAACAACGATGCCGCTGAACTGTTTAATCGTGCGGATGGCTTTTTCTATGCTGACAGGGTTTCCTATCTGTATAGCGCTTGCCAGGGTTTTTTGTGCCTCAATAGGTTCAAATGACTTGAAGTCCTTCAGGTATGCGCGGTATAGCGGATTGGCACGCTCAGCCTGTGCTACGACTAAACGCGGCAGTTTTGTGATCAGTCCAAGGTCGCGCATCATAAGCAGGCCGCTGCCCAGGGCAGACACATTCCCAAGATTGCCGCCGGGTATGATGATAACATCCGGGATGTCCCAATCAAATTGCTGGGCTATCTCAATGCCTACGGTCTTCTGGCCTTCAATGCGAAGAGAATTCATGGAATTGGCAAGGTAAATAGTCTCGTCCTGAGTAATCTCCTGCACCACGCGCATGCAGCCGTCGAAGTCGGTGTCAAGAGACAGAACTAAGGCCCCGTTAGCAATGGGCTGAACGAGTTGTGCGATGGATATCTTGCCTTTTGGCAGAAGCACAATGGACTGGATGCCGGCGGCCGCACAGTAGACGGCCAGCGCAGCTGAGGTGTCACCGGTGGAGGCGCATGCAACCGCCTGGATAGGGGCGCCCTCGCTTATCATCTGCTTAACCTGCGAAACGAGTACTGTCATACCGAGGTCCTTGAAGGAGCCGCTATGGGAGTTGCCGCAAAGCTTGATCCAGAGATTGTCTATACCTATCATCTTGCCGAAGCGCTCTGCCCAGAAAAGGTTGGTCCCGCCCTCGTACAGGGATACGATATTTTCGTCGGATATCTGAGGCAGTATCCATTCCTTTTTACCCCAAACTCCCGAGCCGTAAGGCCATTGGGTGGACTTGTAACGGTCCTCAAAGAGTTTCATCCATGCCTTGGCGTCCCGGCGGGCGAGGGCGTTGACGTCGTGCTGAACTCCCAGCAGCGAACCGCAGGTCTTGCAGCGATAGATAATGGAGTTAAGAGGGTATTCGGCTTTGCACTCCTGATTGATGCATTGAAACCACGCTCGGTATGACATATTCATTTTCTCGCTTATTTACCGGAAGGTCGCCGTACTGCCTGACAGGCGGACAGGGCGCCGGGCCGGTTTAGTGATAATTGAAAAGTTGTAAGAAGAATATCATAATGAATTGAAGCTAATCAATACGCGGTTGAATAAATTGGTAATAGCATTGGCGTAAATCATGTGCTATGATTAAGGCGATAGACGTAGATATTGTAAGTTCTGTTTTTCAATACTACATAAAAGGAGTGACATCATGGCACAGGAAGGTATAAATCGCGGGTGGACTGTTACGTCTGCCGGAACAGGAATCAATTTGGCGCTGGGAGTTCTTTATACATGGAGCATATTCAAGGGGGCAATCAAACAATCAGTTGAAAAGGGCGGGCCCGGCGACTTTAACTGGGATATGGCCTCGCTTAATGACCCTTATGCAGTCTGCTGTCTCGTATTTTCTGTCATTATGATCCTGGCGGGCAGGATACAAGACAGGTTCGGGCCTCAGCGGACCGCTATGATCGGCGGCCTTCTCGTAGGGCTTGGTTTTATCCTGGCTTCAACCACGACGGATTATCTGAGCTGGGTCATCGGCTTCGGCGTGCTGGCTGGCTCAGGAATAGCGTTCGGTTATTCCTCGGCAACACCTGCAGCGCTGAAGTGGTTTCCACCCGACAAGACCGGCAGGATAACCGGGATTGTGGTTGCGGGGTTCGGACTTGCATCGGTATACATAGCGCCGCTTTCTCAGTACCTGCTCAATAATTTCGGAATAGGCAGGGCAATGCTTTTTTACGGAATTGCATTTCCTATTGTCGTATGCTCGCTGGCCGTATTTCTTGTTAACCCGCCTTCAGGTTTTGTGCCTGAGGGCTTTGCCGAAAGGAGAAGGACGCGCGAAGCAGGGATAGTGGCAAGCTCGGCATTTGAGGATACAAATACCACACCACTCCAAATGCTGCGTTCGCCTATGTTCTGGGTGCTATGGCTGCTCTATTTTATAGGCGCAGGTGCCGGACTTATGGTTATAGGCAGTCTCGCGGGTATGGCTAAGGCGAGCATGGGTTCAAAGGCTTTTCTTGCCGTTGCCATATTGGCCATAGGCAATGCCGGTGGAAGGATAGCCGCAGGCATGCTTTCGGACAAGATAGGCAGAAAAAGGACCCTTGCATCTATTTTTGCATTTCAGGCCTTGCTGATGGTTGCCTCGATATACTCCATTGGCGGACATTCAAATGCACTTTATATTGTATTGCTGGCGACCTTAATAGGTTTCAACTACGGAGCAAACCTCTCAATATTTCCCTCTTACGCCAAAGACCTTTGGGGCATGAAGAATTTCGGCGTCAATTACGGCATCATTTTCACTGCATGGGGTGTCGGCGGACTTGTCATGAGCAGGGTGTCACAGTATCTTTCGGCAGCAGGCGGCGGCAGTTATCGCTCTTCCTTCATGCTGGCCGGGGCCTTGCTTACTTTTGGCGCAGTAATAGCGCTTGTTATGAGGGACCGAAAAGAGGAGGCAAGGCAAGAGTTCAGGCGCCATATGGCTGCTCCCCTTAAACAGGGCATATAATATGCCCCAATTTTTCAGTCAGTTTCATGTTAATGCTGTAATCCGTTACGCACTCCACAATGGAGGGCGCTTTTTGGGCAAGGGCATCCTTTAACGCGGCTGTGAGGTCGTCTCCCTTTCCGACCCTGTATGCCTTGCAGCCGAAGGACTCACCCAGTTTGACAAAGTCAGGATTCCCAACCTTGACCAGGAAGTCTTTCCCGTATCGTACCTTTTGCTTCCAGCTTATAAGGCCATATCCGTTGTCGTTAAATATAACCGTTACAAAGGGAATTCCAAGTCTGACTGCAGTCTCAAGCTCTGCAACGGTCATCATGAAGCCGCCATCTCCTACTGCGGCAATCACCTTTTTTTCAGGATAAAGAAGCTTTGCAGCAATGGCCGATGGTATGGCAAAGCCCATTGAAGCAAATCCGTTGGATATCAGCACCGTGTTTGGACAATAAGCCGGATAGAAGCGGCCTATCCATATCTTGTGCGCACCCACATCGCTTACCAGTATGTCGTCCCTTCCAAGAGCAGCCCTGATATCGAGAACTATGCTTAATGGACTTATGCCGTTCCCAGATGGGTAATGCAGGAGGTCGTTCATCCCATCTTCTATATCATGTCTGATATTGATAAAGTATGAAGGGTCTTTTTGAGTGTCTGTCAATGCAGTCAGCGCCTTCAAAGTCTCCTTAATATCTCCTATCAACTCAAAGGGTCCGTAATTGCCGTCCACCTCAGCATGGTTTGTATTGACATGAATAATCCTCTTACTGATGTCCCACCATTGGGGGCTGAACTCTACCGGGTCATATCCGATCGCAATTATCAGGTCGGCCTTCTCAAGACCGCACTGAACGTACTCTTTCGCCTGCAGTCCTATGGTTGATACAAAGAGTTCATTATCCGACGGCACGGCGCCCATGCCCATGAATGTGTTGAGTACAGCTATCCCGGCCTTACTTGCGAATGCCAGGAGAGCGGCGGATGCCGAATTTCTTATCACACCGTGTCCGGCAAGGATTAAGGGCATGGAGGAATTCCTTATCATTTTCAGGGCCTTTTGTAGGTCTGCTTCGCGAGGCACTGGGTATTGTATAGGCAATAGGGGCAGGGGATTGCCAGCTGCCTGCATTTCCGCAATATCCTCCGGGAGTTCTATATGGGTCGGTCCGGGTTTTTCAAATTCGGCAACACGAAAGGCCTTTCTCACAACTTCAGGGATAATGGAGGGGGCCTCAATACGGGAGTTCCACTTCGTAATGGGCTTGAACATGGAAAGGACATCTATGTACTGGTGCGATTCCTTGTGTCTCCTCAGGGACGATGCCTGGGCAGTAAGCGCCAGCATTGGCGCGAAATCCAGGAAGGCATCGGCAACTCCCGTAACAAGGTTTGTCGCGCCAGGCCCAAGTGTTGAAAAGCAAACGCCCGGAGTACCGGTGAGTCTTCCGGCAGCGCCGGCCATGAAGGCGGCGTTCCGTTCATCCCTGGTGATTACGGGCGAGATACCGGAAGACAAGAGTGCATGAAGAAATTCAAGGTTTTCCTCACCGGGAAGGCCAAAGGCAAACCTTACCCCCTCGTTTTCAAGGCATTTAACAAGCAATTCAGCGCTGTTCATAAAGTTCTCTCCTAGTCCCGAATTGAAGACTTTTAAATCAGTGTGCTACCATTATAGCGTGAAAACAGACACTATGAAATATCATATCATAACTTTCGGTTGTCAAATGAATGTGCATGACTCTGAAAAGATGGCCGGCATTCTTCAGTCAGATAATTATGAAGAAACTGCCGAACCTGATAATGCCGATATTATTATCTTCAATACATGCAGTATACGCCAAAAAGCCGAACAAAAATTTTTCAGTCTTCTCGGAAAGATGAAGCCACTTAAAAAAAGACGGCCTGATTTGAAAATAGCTGTAGCCGGTTGTATAGCCCAACAGGAAAAAGAGGCAATATTCAAGAGGGCACCTCACGTTGATTATGTAATCGGACCTCAAAATATTCATACAATCAAAAATATTATTGATAATTCCTCCGGCACTGTGATTGTAAGAGACAACCCTCTTTTAACAGATTTTGACTTTCCTGCATGCAGGAAATCAAGCGTTTCAGCCTGGGTCAATATAGTATATGGTTGCAACAATTTCTGCAGCTATTGTGTAGTGCCATATACACGGGGCCGGGAATTGAGCAGACCTGCATACGGTATTTTGAAGGAAATTCAGGATTTGGCAGGGAAGGGATATAAGGAAGTCATACTATTGGGACAGAATGTAAATTCATATAAAAGCAGTCTGGACTTTACCGGTCTTTTATGTGAAATCAATGAGATAAAAGGCATATCCAGAATTCGTTTTGTAACTTCCCATCCAAAAGACTTAACTGAAGATCTCATGTATGCAATGAGAGACCTTGAGAAGGTTTGTGAACATATACATTTACCGCTTCAATCCGGATCAAGCAGGGTGCTTAAACTTATGAACCGAAAATATACTTATGACGAGTACCTGAAAAATGTTACGAGAATCAGAGAAATTGTTCCGGATATCTCAATAACGTCAGATATTATTGCAGGTTTCCCTCAGGAAACTGATGAGGACCATATGAACACTATATCTGCAATGAAAGAGATTGGTTTTGATGGTATATTTGCTTTTAATTACTCTTCAAGAGCAGGCACAAAGGCATCTGTCATGAAAAATCAGGTGCCGGATGAGGTTAAATCAGCCAGGCTTTATGAGATACTTGCTTTGCAGAATGAAATAACCGACAGAAAAAATAAATTATTGGACGGAACACTTCAGGAAGTACTTGTTGAAGGACCCGTTGAAAATGACATTGACAGGCAAACCGGTAGGACCAGGACCAATAAAATAGTGAATTTCACTACAGACCATGATACTAATATTGGTGATATTGCTAACGTTGCAATATCAAATACATATAGACACTCTCTTGAAGGCATACACTATATTCCAGACACTTTATAGATCAATGAAAATAAGTATTTTAACATTAGGGTGCAGAACTAACCAGGCCGAGAGTGCTCATATTGAAAGGGGACTTCAGGAAGCTGGTCATGAGATTGTCCGTCTTGAAGAAAAACCGGAATTGTGCATAGTAAATACTTGCACAGTCACTTCAAGCGCGGACATCCAATCCAGAAACCTCATAAGGAAAGCCTCAAGATCTGGTTCAAGGGTTATTGCAACCGGCTGTTATGTTGAATTAAATAAAGGAGATGCAGGACTGAGAGATGTTGGGGTTGAACTCGTAAGTAATCTTGAAAAACATAATTTAATCAAACTCATTGCACCTGTAATCTCAAGTAATGACTCGGGTCAATATAGTCCTTCAAGACACAGGCCTAATGTTAAGGTTCAGGATGGCTGTAATTATTCATGCAGTTATTGTGCAATCCCATTTGCCAGAGGCAGATCCAGGAGTGTTCTTGAAAAGGATGTTATAGAAGGTATACAGCGTTATGAAACAATAGGTTGCCATGAGATAGTTTTGACCGGAATACATCTTGCTTCTTATGGTCTGGATATGTCGCCTAAAAGTTCGTTAGCTGCTTTAATCAATAAAATATTACTGAAGACATCTATTAAAAGAATCAGGTTAAGTTCTATTTCCGTAAACAACCTTGGAGATGATATATTAGAACTTTTTGATAATAAACGGATATGTCAGCATCTTCATATTCCGCTACAGAGTGGCGACGACAGTGTGCTCAGATTAATGAATAGACCTTATAGTTCAAAGCAATATCTATGCAAAATAGACAGGATACTTGATCAATATCCAGATATTGCTATCGGAACAGACGTCATAGTGGGTTTTCCGGAAGAGGACGATCAGAAATTCATCAATACCTATAATATGTTATCATCTATCCCATTGGCGTATCTCCATGTTTTTCCTTATTCGCCGAGACCTGGGACCAAGGCTTATTGTCTTAAAAATATGGTAAATAAAAAAATTTTGAAGGACCGTGTTGCCCAGTTGAGGGTGCTTGGCGCTGACATGAGATTTCGTTATAATAGTAGAAATATTGATAAAATCATGGATATAATAATTGAGGAAGCTTCGGATGAATGTATCGTTGGCACAACAGGTAATTTTATTAAGGTTTATATTGAAAAGACTGAGGGTATAAATATGGGGATGCTGCTTGATGTGCGCATTTCTGAACTCCATGAGGGCATGACGAAAGGCACAGAGGTACAATAAAAAAGTGTGTAAATAGATAAACGGCGGTGTATCCTTAATGAGTTGAACTTGGAATCAACAAAAAAGGAGACACCACCATGGGAAAGAG
>Ga0315281_10000725_pt1 | contig 47100 bp, 37 predicted proteins | sample YL17G07_0_MG_FD_204540 | JGI IMG/M metagenome (GOLD analysis project Ga0315281, IMG submission 204540) | Sediment microbial communities from Yellowstone Lake, YNP, Wyoming, USA - YL17G07_0 | ecosystem: Environmental > Aquatic > Freshwater > Lake > Sediment | place: USA: Wyoming | collected...
GCCCCTGATGGAGCGTTTTTATGATTGGCGGAAAGGGTGGGATTCGAACCCACGGTACGGAGAACCGTACACCGGATTTCGAGTCCGGCGCTTTCGACCACTCAGCCACCTTTCCTGGGAGGCGGCATTATACCGTTTACCGCCGTTGAATTGTGAAAAGCGTTAGTGTCGCCTGCAGGCGCAAGCGCAAGGCTCACAGCGCGGCTTCGCGTTTGGCCTCCAAGGTTTCCCAACGTTTAAAAGCTTGTTCGAGCAGGCTTTCGATTTCGGCGAGGCGCAAACGCAGCCGTTTCACTTCCTCCGGCGCGCTGGCATAGATTGACGCGTCGGCAAGCCGTGCGGCGATATCGTGCTGCTCCGTTTCGAGCGCCACAATGCGAGCCGGGAGTTGTTCCAGCTCGCGCAGATCGTTGAACCCCATGCGCGCCTTGCGTGTGACAGACGCCGGCTTTGCAGTTTGCTGCGTGGCAGGTTTCGCCGCTGCGGTATCCCCGAAGGACTGTCGCTGCGCCAGCCAGTCATCGTATCCGCCCGCGTACTCACGCACCACGCCTGCACCCTCGAAGGCATAGACCTGGGTCACCACGTTGTTGAGAAAGGTGCGGTCGTGGCTCACCAGCAGCAGCGTCCCGGCATAATCCTGCAACAGCGTTTCGAGCAGTTCGAGCGTCTCGATATCGAGGTCGTTGGTGGGTTCGTCGAGCACCAGCAGGTTGGCCGGTCGCGAGAACAGGCGCGCGAGCAGCAGGCGGTTGCGCTCGCCGCCGGAGAGCGATTTCACCTTGGCGCGTGCACGCTCGGGGGGAAACAGGAAGTCTTCGAGATAACTGATAACGTGTTTGCGCACGGTCCCGGTCTCGACATAGTCCGAGCCCTGTGTGATGACATCCGAAAGCGTGGCTTCAGGGTCAAGCTGCACGCGAAACTGATCGAAATAGGCGACTTCGAGTTTGGTGCCCAGGCGCACCGTACCGGAATCGGACTCAAGCTGCCCGAGGATCAGGCGGATCAAGGTGGTCTTGCCGATGCCGTTGGGGCCGACCAACCCGATGTGGTCGCCGCGCTGGATCACACAGGAAAAATCCTTGATGATGGGCTGACCGCCAAAAGATTTGCCGACCTTCTCCAATTCCGCCACGAGCTTTCCCGAGCGTGTGCCGGCATCGACCGCGAGACTGGCCTTGCCGATGCGTTCGCGCCGCGCTGTGCGCTCGCGCCGCAGCGCCTCGAGGCGGCGCACCCGGCCTTCGTTGCGCGTTCTGCGTGCTTCGACGCCTTTGCGTATCCACACCTCTTCCTGCGCCAGCACCTTGTCGAATTTCCTGTTGCGCACAGCTTCGTCGTGCAGTTCCGCTGCCTTTTGTTTCTGGTAGGCGGCAAAGGCGCCAGGGTAGCTGGCAAGGCGGCCACGCTCCAGTTCGACAATGCGCGTGGCGATATTTTCCAGAAAGCGGCGGTCGTGGCTTACCACCAGCACCGCGCCGGAAAAAGCGAGCAAAGCCTGCTCCAGCCATTCTATGCCGGCGATATCGAGATGATTGGTGGGTTCGTCGAGCAGCAACAGATCGGGCTCGCTCACCATGGCGCGCGCCAGCGCCACGCGTTTTTTCATGCCGCCGGAAAGAATGCCCACGGTGGTCGTTGCTTCAAGACCCAGGCGCGACAACTGCCTCTCCACCAGCGACTGGTAACGCCAGGTTTCGTCGGCATCGGCTTCGTCGGCGAACATGCCGAATCCTGCGCTGACGGCATCGAAAACCGTGGCCGTCTCATCGAAATCCGGTTCCTGTTCCACAAAACCGATGCGGCAACCGGGCGCGCGCCACACCGTCCCGTCATCGGCAAGCACCTGACCGGAAAGTACTTTGAGCATGCTCGACTTGCCCTCCCCGTTGCGACCGATGAGCGCGATACGCTCGTTGTAGTCGAGCACCAGATCGGCGTGATCGAGCAGCGGCCAATGGCCGTGTGCGAGGGATACCGCGCGCAGTTCGGCGATGGGCATGATTATTTGTGCAAAGCCAGGCTGGGCGCGACCCACCAATACAGCAGCGCCAGCGACAGGAGCCCCACCACGCCGCACGCGGCAAACGCCGCGGAGGCGCTGTAGAGCGTCCACAACCCGCCGAAAAACAGTCCGGCCGGAATCGAGGCGAATCCGATTAACGCGTAATACCAGCCGAACAGCGTGCCGCGTTCTTCGAGCAAGGCATGATCGCCCAGCACGGCGCGTTCCACGCCTTCGGTGAGCGCCGCTGCCAGCCCGAAAAACAGCGTGGCGATCCACAGCGAACCGATATCGGTCACAAGACAGAAACCGAACATGGCCGCGCAATGAATCACCCAGCCGCGCAGCATGATGTGCAGTTTGCCGTAACGGTCGGAGAGTTTCCCTCCCCAGTAATTGGCGACCACGCGCACCGAGTTGAATACCGCCCAGAGAATCAGCGCCTCGACAATGCTCGCGCCGAGTTCGTGCGCGCGCAGGATGATGAAAGTTTCGGCCATGCGCGCAAACGTGAACAGCATCAGCACCAGCAGATAGCGCTGCATGGGTGGCGAAATGTTGCGCCATGCGAGCGGCAGCAGCTTGACCTTTTTGTGCTTCTCTCCATGCCGCGGCGCGTTGGGTTCGGAGACGCCCAGCGCCAGCAGAAAAATCGCGGCAAAACCTGGGAGCGCCGAAACCAGAACGATCTGCGACAAGCCGGCGTGAAAGACGGCGATGATCGCAGCGCCGATGAGCGCCCCCAGCACCGCGCCGCCGTTATCGAAGGCGCGATGAATGCCGAACGCCACGCCGCGCAACGAGGCAGGCGCGAGATCGACAATCAGCGCATCGCGCGGCGCGCTGCGTATGCCCTTGCCGGCGCGATCGATGGCGCGCAGCACGACCACCTGCCACCACGACGTCACCAGGCCCAGCACCGGACGCGCGAAATTGGAAATGGTGTAACCCGCAATCGCCAGCGGCTTGCGCTGACCGCCCGAGGCATCCGAAAGACGCCCGGCCCAAAGGCGCAGAAAGCTCGCCACGGCATCGGCGATGCCTTCCACAAGCCCCAATACCCACGGCCCGGCCCCAAGCGTCGTGGCAAGAAGAATCGGAACAATGGGGATCACCATGTCGGTGGCGATATCGTTGAACAGACTCACCAGGCCGATGATGTAGATGCCGCGCGGGATTTTCGGTTTTACGTCGAACGGCACTGGTTGCGGCGGGATTTTTTCCATCGCCGCATTTTACGCGTAAAATTCGCGTGGCCATGCAATAAATGCCCCGGTAGCTCAGTGGATAGAGCATCCCCCTCCTAAGGGGAGGGTCGCACGTTCGATTCGTGTCCGGGGCGCCAGCCTTGCGAGCATCCTTCGCGTGCACGGAAACACCAATACTGCTTATTTTTCTTTCGAGCCGGCCGTTACCGGGTCGGGCGGCGTCCTGCGCAGCGCGCGATCGCCTTTGCCGAGCTGTTTGGCGAAGCTGACGTTTCTCGCCGCGGCTTCGATATAGAGGTTGTTACCGCCGAAATGACTTGCGGCATAATGGTGCGCACCATCCAGCTCCGTATCGAGGCGCTTCACGGCGGTTTCAAAAAAGCCCGGCGTTTTCTGCACCAGATCCTCGCCCGAGGCAAACACCACTTTCTCTTTGCCATCCGCATCGACTTGCGCTGCGATACCGCCCGCCACGAATTCGGGATAAAGCCGGTCACGGCACTTTTCAAGATAGCAGCGGTCCGCCATTTGCGCGATGATGTCGGCGGTGCCGAGCAGGCTGCCCAACAAGCGCATTAACGGGTCGCGTATCTTGATTTCAGCGACCGCTTTCTCGAAGCCGGTGTAGTGGATGATTTCTCCGGCGACGGCGGCGAATTCGCCGAAACCGATTTCCGGAAGGTAATCCTTGAGAAAATGCGCGCCGCGCGTCACATGCACCAATGTATATTGCGCGCCATTCTTGGCTTTCTTATCGCGCGCCTTGCGCAGATAGCCGACGTCGTGAAACAGCGCGACGACAACGCCGAGCTGGAACAGGCGCACTCCGAGCGCGGGAGTACCGTTACGCGAGCGCTCGTAACCATCCATCATGCGCGCCATGGCGAGCGTGACATCCAGGACGTGCTGCAGGTCGTGGTAACTCGTATCGCAGCCAAGATAGCCTGGGAATTCGCCGCGATAAAGCCGTACCAGGTCCTGTAAGGCGCGATCCATGGTGCTATGACAGGCGCCCCGATAGAGCAGCCTGAAAAGACGATTGAGCTCGGTCTTGATACTGGCCGGGTCAGTCGTTTGCACCCGATTGGTGACATCGAGATCGTTGCGACGTGTTTGCATGCTCCTCCCACGTACAACCGTTTTATTGACTGCTTGTTTTGCAGGAAAGCGGCTATTCTCGCCTCAGAAGAGGGGATAAATCAAGCCCCGCAATGCGCAAGATGCCCTGCCGAAATGGCGGCCGCAGTGCTAACATTGCGGTATGTCCTTGAATTCTGACGCCATCCGCAGCCGTATCGCAGAGTTGTTTCTGGAACATCGTGACCTCGATCTGGCCATTCATGTCCTGACGGAAACTTCCGGACACGATGAATTGCTGTTGCGACGCATGAAAAAACGCAAACTACTCCTCAAGGACCAGATCGCTTACCTCGAAGCCCAGCTTGATCCCGATCAGCTCGCCTGAGGGCGTCCGCACGGATATTGCCCGGAGTTCCTCGTTGCAAATGAAAAGAATCCTGCCCTTGATTGGTATTCTTGCCGCTATCGCTCTGGTGGGCTTTGCAGGCTATTGGCTGGGGAGCCGCTCTTCAACCGTAGCCGCTGCCGCACCGCAAAAAACACCAGGCAGCGTACCCATCGCGGTCGAAGGTGCAACGGTTGCGCTCGCTTCACTACCACAGGGCATCGCCGCGGTGGGGAGCTTGCGCTCCGATGAAGCGGTGGTATTGCGCCCCGAAGTCGCGGGGAGGATTTCGGAAATTCTATTCCGCGAGGGGCAGCGTGTCGGCAAAGGCGACATGCTGGTGCGTTTCGACAACTCCGTACTATTGGCGGAACTTGCCCAGGCCAAGGCAAATCTCGAATTGAGCAAAAGTAAATTCGAGCGCGCCGTCGACTTGCAGAAAAAGAACTTCATCAGCAGCCAGGCGCGCGACGAAGCGGAGAACAATTACCGCGTCTCGCAGGCTTCCGTCGAGCTTGCGGCGGCAAAGCTTTCCAAGCTTGAATTGCGCGCGCCCTTTTCCGGCATTGTCGGGCTGCGCACGGTCAGCGTCGGCGATTATGTCAAGGATGGCCAGGACATGGTCAATCTGGAGGGAGTCGATCCGCTCAAGGTGGATTTTCGTGTTCCGGAAATCTACCTGCGGCAGGTCGCGGCGGGGCAGTCGCTGCAAGTCTCCCTGGATGCGTTTCCCAACCGGTTTTTCCAGGGCAAGGTCTATGCGATCAACCCATTGGTCGATGTCAATGGCCGCTCCATCGTGATTCGCGCGCTGGTGGGCAACAGCGATGCGCGTTTGCGTCCAGGCATGTTCGCGCGTGTGCGGCTGTTGTTCAGCGAAAAGCACGACTCGCTGGTCATACCGGAGCAGGCATTGATGCCGGTGGGCGACGATCAATATGTGTACCGCATCGTCGAGGGCCGCGCGCTTCGCGTCCGCGTCGCCGTCGGCCAGCGCAACAACGCCAGGGTGGAAATCCTCGACGGTCTGCAAGCCGGCGACATGGTGGTTACCGCGGGACAGAACAAGATACGCGATGGCGCCCATGTCAGCCTCAGCGGCACGAACACTGAAGCCGCCACCGGCAACCCGCCCTCCCCCGCAGCGGCAGCAAAGTCATGACCCTGCCGGAGCTGTGCATCAAGCGTCCGGTCTTCGCCACGGTGCTGTCGCTCGGCGTATTGCTCATCGGGCTGATTTCCTACCAGCGCCTTCCGGTACGCGAATATCCGAAAATCGATGAGCCCGTGGTCAGCGTCGAGACGGTCTACAAAGGCGCAAGCCCCGAGGTGATCGAGTCGCAGGTCACCAAGCCGCTCGAGGATTCGCTCTCGGGAATTGAAGGCGTCGATGTCATCACCTCGGTCAGCCGTTCCGAGCGCAGCCAGATCAACGTGCGTTTCAAAATTTATATCAATCCGGATACGGCAGCCGCCGAAGTGCGCGACAAGGTCGCGCGCGTGCGCGGCAAAATGCCGGACGCGGCCGACGAGCCGGTGATTGCCAAGGTCGAGGCGGATTCGACCCCGATCCTGTACACCGCCATGTACAGCTCCAAACACACCCAGCTTGAGATCACCGATTACGTGAATCGCAACGTGAAGCCGCGCCTTCAGGTGCTGCCCGGCGCCGCCGATGTGCGCATTTTCGGCGAGCGCAAACCCTCGATGCGCATCTGGCTCGACCCCGGCAAGCTCGCCGCCTACCGGCTTACCACGCAGGACGTCGAGGATGCATTGCGCCGCCAGAATCTCGAAATTCCCGCAGGCCGCATCGAAAGCCGCAACCGCGAATTTTCGGTTCTATCGCAGACCGATCTGCAGACGCCTGAACAATTCCTTGCCATCGTACTCAAGGATGCGAGCGGCTATCCGGTGCGCCTCGGTGACGTGGCGCGTGTCGAGATCGGCCCGGTCGATGAGCGCGGCATCCAGCGCTTCAATGGCAAGCCCTCGGTGGGCATGGGTATCATCAAACAGGCGACCGCGAATCCGCTCGAACTGTCCGTTGCCGTTCGCAAGGAGGCCGTCGAGATTCAAAAAAACCTTCCGCCGGGAATGGTGTTCGAAATTTCCTATGACACCTCGGTGTTCATCCAGCAATCGATCAAGGCGGTGTTCATCACCATCGCCGAGGCGGTGATTCTGGTCGCGCTGGTGATTTTCCTGTTCCTGCGCAACGTGCGCGCGACCCTGATTCCGCTTGTCACCATTCCGGTGTCGCTGGTGGGGGCTTTCGCGCTGATGTATGCCTTCGGTTTCACCATCAACACCCTCACCTTGCTCGCCATGGTGCTCGCGGTGGGGCTGGTAGTGGATGACTCCATCGTCATGCTCGAAAACATTTACCGTAATCTCGAAAACGGCATGCCCAGGATGCGCGCAGCCATTGCCGGCGCGAGGGAAATCGCTTTCGCCGTGCTGGCGATGACGCTGACCCTCGCTGCCGTATATGCGCCGCTGGCGTTTGCAACGGGGCGCACCGGGCGCCTGTTCATCGAATTCGCGCTCGCGCTCGCAGGCGCGGTGCTGGTGTCGGGATTTGTCGCGCTCACGCTATCGCCGATGATGTGCTCGCGGGTTCTGCGGCACGAGGTCAAGCATGGCGCGCTCTACAATGCCTTCGAACGTTTTTTTACGCGCCTCACCGCCGCCTACAAGCGTGCCCTGACCGCCGCCTTGCACCACCGCGTCATGATCGTCGCCGCGGCCCTGGGGGTGGCCGGACTGAGCGTGGTACTGTTCCTGTCGCTCAAATCCGAGCTTGCGCCAAGCGAGGATCGCGGCGTGATTTTCGGAGTGGTTTCGGCGCCGGAAGGATCGACCATCCAGTACACCTCGCGCTACATCGAAAAACTCGAAGGTTTTTATTTCGATATTCCCGAGCGCAGCTCGATATTCGGCATTGCTGGCTTCCCCACTGTCGCCAACGGCATTGCCATTTTGCGTTTGAAACCCTGGAATGAACGCAAGCGCAGCCAGCAGGACATAGCCAGAGAGTTACAGCCCAAGTTTTTCGGCCTGCCTGGCGTATACGCTTTTCCGGCCAATCCGCCCTCTTTCGGCCAGAGCCCGCGCGACGCGCCGCTGCAATTCGTACTGCTGACCCAGGCTTCGTTCGAGGAGCTTGAGCGCATGGTCAATCGCATCATGGCAGAGGCGGCAAAAAACCCCGGGCTGCTCAACATCGACACCGACCTCAAGCTCAACCAGCCTGAACTCAAGGTGGCGCTCAATCGCGACAAGGTTTCCGACGTGGGCGCCAATGTCGAGGCGGTGGGACGTACGCTTGAAACGATGCTCGGCGGCCGCCAGGTCACGCGCTTCAAGCGCGATGGCGAACAGTACGATGTGATCGTGCAGGTCTCGCCCCGGCAGCGCGAAACCCCGGCCGACATCAGCGATCTTTATGTGCGCGGCAAGGGCGACCAGATGATCCAGCTTTCCAACCTGGTGAACGTGAAAGAGTCGGTTTCACCCAAGAGCCTGAATCACTTCAATCGCCTGCGCGCCGCGACCGTCACCGCCAACCTCACACCCGGCTATTCGCTCGGAGAAGCCATCAAGTTCATGCAGGAAACCGCGCGGCGCGTGCTTCCGCCCACGGTACAGACCGACCTTGCGCCGGGGCAGTCGCGCGAGTTGCGCGTGGCATCGAACGACATCTATTTCGTTTTTGCGCTGGCGCTGGCATTCATTTATCTGGTACTGGCGGCGCAGTTCGAAAGCTTTATCGACCCCTTCGTGATCATGCTGACCGTGCCGTTATCCATGACCGGCGCGCTTGCCGCCCTGCTGCTTTCCGGCGGCACACTCAACGTGTACAGCCAGATCGGGCTCATCACCCTGGTCGGGCTCATTACCAAGCATGGCATCCTGATTGTCGAATTTTCCAACCAGATGCAGGAACGCGGCCTGGGAATTCGCGAAGCGGTCATTGAAGCCGCTGTGCTGCGCTTGCGCCCTATCCTGATGACCACGGGCGCGATGGTGCTGGGTGCGATTCCGCTCGCGCTCGCGAGCGGCGCCGGCGCGGAATCGCGGCAGCAGATCGGCTGGGTGATTGTTGGGGGATTGCTGCTCGGGACGGTGCTGACGCTGTTCGTCGTGCCGACGGCTTATACGCTGCTGGCGAGCAAGGTCGAAAGTGCGGTGGATGAGATGGCCGGGACAGAATCGGCTGCAGGTGTCGGCAGTCCGGCGCCCGCCGCTGAGTAATTATTGCGTTAACAGTTCGTTAAATCTTAGGTGCGCCGTAGGTCCGGTAGTAGCCGATCACCTTGGGGACATAGGCCAGCGTCTCCGGGTAGCTCGGTATGCGCCGTCCGGCGCGGATCACGGCGTTCTCGCCTGCGTTATATCCGGCCAGCGCCAGCTCGGTGTTCTGATTGAACATTACCAGCAGGTCCTTGAGGTAACGCGCTCCGGCGCCGATGTTCTCGGCCGGATCGAAAATATTGTTAACGCCGTAGCGTCGCGCGGTGTCGGGGATGAGCTGCATCAGCCCGCTGGCGCCTTTGACGGACAGCGCCTTAGGGTTGTACCCGGATTCAACACGGATGACGGCATGCAGCAGGCCCGCATCGACGCCATTGGTACGCGCAGCAGCATCGATGATGGGCGCATATCTTGCGATATCCGCCGCGGAGGGCGCCGAATACGCCGCTACAGACATCGCACCGCCCTTGCCGCGATAGACCAGCTTGTAGCGCATGTCCAGATGCGGGAGGTTGGAAAAATGCACTACGCCTCTTTCGTCGGTGAAAGAGTAAATGTTGTTGGACGAAGCGGCATGAGCGGTCTGCGCCGCCAGCACGGTCAGAGCCAGGATCAGCAGATAGCGCCGCAATTCAATACAAGACATTTTCACAGGTTTGTCGTTAAACTGCCTGAATCATAACATCATTTTTCATTGAAACTCCATGCCCGCGAGCATGAAACGCAGCGTGGCGATAGCTTGTGGTAAATTTCACTGCCATGCGAGAAAACAGAAGAATTCTGCCAACCCCCTCGCCAACCATTACCACCCCCATTCGACATAAACACGGAGCCAGAAATGCGATTTTCCTTCCACGCGGCACGCATCATAGCCATTGCCAGCCTTGCCGCTGCGGCCCTGAATCCGGCACAGGCTGCCGACAAGGTCAGGATCGGTTTCATCAGCACACTCAGCGGCCCTGCCTCGGCCCTCGGCGTCGATATCCGTGATGGTTTCAATCTGGCACTCAAAACCAGCGGCAATAAAATCGGCGGCCTCCCGGCTGAGATCATTATCGGCGACGATGCGCAAAAACCCGAGACAGGCAAGCAACTCGCCGATAAATTCATGAAAAGCGACAAAGTCGATTTTCTCACCGGCATTGTGTTCACCAACATCATGCTCGCCGCAGGCCCTGCGGTATTCGAGAATAAGACCTTCTATATCAGCGCTAATTCGGGTCCTTCGCAATATGCCGGCGAACAGTGCAACCCGTTTTTCTTCAATACCACCTGGCAAAACGACAATTTGCACGAGGCAATGGGCAAGTATCTCGCCGACAAGGGTTTCAGGAATGTCGTCATCATTGCACCCAACTATCCGGGAGGAAAGGATGCCCTGGCAGGATTCAAGCGCCTGTATACCAGCAAGATCGCCGATGAAGTCTATGTGACGCTGAACCAACTCGATTTTGCCGCTGAACTCGCGCAAATCCGCGCCACCAAACCCGATGCCGTATATTTCTTTTTGCCCGGTGGAATGGGTATCAACTTCATCAAGCAATATGCCGGCGCCGGCCTGAACAAGTCCATACCGCTATTCACTTCGGGTTTTTCCGCCGATGAAGACACCATCAAGGCGGTCGGCGAGGCGATGGTCGGCATGTCGAATTCGACGCACTGGGCGGCGGATCTCGACAACGCACAAAACCAAAAATTCGTCGCCGGCTTTCAGAAGGAATACGGCCGTTACCCTTCGCTTTATGCGGCGCAGGGTTACGATGCCGCAATGCTCATCGATGCGGCGGTGCGCGACGTCAAGGGCAGAATCGAGGACAAGGACGCGCTGCGCGCGGCGCTGCGCAAAGCCGACTTCAAGTCGCTGCGCGGCGACTTTCGCTTCAACGTGAACCAGTTTCCGATTCAGCATTATTACTTGCGCGTCGTGGAGAAGACTCCCGCCGGAGCAATTCACAACCGCACCGTGGGCATTATCCTCAAGGATCATCGGGATGCTTATGCCGGCGCATGCAGAATGAAGTAGCGGCGCGCGCCATGGCGCCGAGCCGGTATAGCGGTTCTCCGTCCTGCGCTGTCCGCCCAAAGCGCATATGACACTACTCATTATCGAGCAGTTGCTCAACGGTCTGCAGTTCGGACTGATGCTGTTTCTGCTCGCAGCCGGCCTTACCCTGGTGTTCGGCGTGATGGACGTCATCAATCTCGCGCACGGTTCGCTGTATATGATCGGCGCCTTTCTCATGGCCGGCATCGCGGCGCTTACCGGTTCATTCTGGATGGCGCTGCCGCTTGCGCTTGCCGCAACTGCGGGGCTTGCATGGCTGCTGGAGATTTCTCTCATCAAGACGCTGTACCGGCGCGACCACCTGACCCAGGTATTGGCGACTTTCGCGCTCATACTCATCGCCAACGATGTCGTGCGCCTGATCTGGGGATCGCAACCTCTGCCGCTCAATGCCCCCGAGGCGCTCGCCGGTCCGGTCGAGTTACTGCCGGGCTTGCTGTATCCCGCCTACCGTTTGCTGATTATTGCCTGCGGAGCCGGCGTCGCGATCGCGCTGTTTCTGCTGATCAATCACACCCAGCTCGGCATGTGGCTGCGTGCCGGCGCAAGCGACAGGGAAATGGCTGAAATACTCGGCGTGAAAGTGAAACCGTTGTTCGCCGTTCTGTTCGCGTTCGGAGGCGCGCTGTGCGCGCTTGCGGGCGCGTTGCTCGGTCCGCTTTCGTCGGTACAGATCGGCATGGGTGAACATATCCTCATCCCGGCGTTCGTCGTGGTGGTGATCGGGGGCATCGGCTCGATTCGCGGCGCATTCGCCGGCGCGCTGCTCGTCGGCATGGCGGATACTCTGGGACGCGCCTTTCTGCCCATGGTGCTGCGCGAGATTTTCTCGGCCTCGGTAGCGAGCAACCTCGGCCCGGCACTGGCCTCCATGCTCATCTATCTGCTGATGGCGCTGGTGCTGTTCTTCCGGCCGGCAGGTCTGTTTCCGGCGCGCGGCTGATGAACATGCCGATTCATTCGCGCACCTGGATTCTGCTGGCCTGCCTTGGCGCGGGTGTTGCACTCCCCTTCGCGGCAGATACGTTCGCGCAGGGCTATTACGTCACGGTCGCCACGCGCGTACTCATTTATGCGCTCGCGGCGACCAGCCTCAACTGGGTATTGGGTTATGGCGGCATGGTCAGTCTCGGACACGCGGCATTTTTCGGTACCGGCGCGTATGTAGTCGCCATTCTCATGCAGCACTCCGTGGCAAGCGCCTGGATTGCGTGGCCGATGGCGGTGGCTGTCAGCGCGCTCCTCGGCTTCCTGATCGGGACTGTCTGTCTGCGCACTCGCGGCGTGTACTTCATCATGATCACCCTGGCATTCGCGCAGATGCTGTACTACCTGATTCTGTCGCTAAAAGTTTATGGCGGCGACGATGGCCTGACGCTGTCGCAACGATCTTCCCCGTCGGCAGGAGCGGGCCCGCTCTCGGAAATCGCGCTGTATTTCATCACCCTCGCGTTCCTGTGTGCAACCCTCTATGCCCTCAAGCGCATCGCCGCCTCTCCCTACGGCGCAGCGCTCACGGCAGTGCGCCAGAATCCGGAGCGCGCCGAATCGATCGGCTTTCCCGTCTATCGGCTGCGGCTGGTGTGCTTTGTAATGGGCGCGGCTCTGGCGGGATTGTCCGGCGCACTGTACGCCAACCTGAATCGTTTCGTGAATCCCGGTCTGCTGTCCTGGACGCAATCCGGGAGCCTGCTGGTCATGGTGATCCTTGGCGGCGCGGGCCATCGCCTCGGCGGCGTGATCGGCGCGGTCTTGCTCATACTCGTGGAAGAACTATTGTCCTCCTACACCCTTTACTGGCAGCTCGGTCTGGGAATTTTCATCCTGCTGATGGTACTGAAGGCGCCGCGCGGGCTGGCGTATATTTTCACGGCGCGGAGTCGCTCCTGATGCTGGAACTGCACGGTCTTGCCAAACGCTTTGCCGGCATTGTCGCATCCAGCCACGTCGATCTGGTGGTCAGGAAAAATACTTTGCACGCGCTCATCGGCCCCAATGGCGCAGGCAAAACCACCCTGATCGCGCAGATAGCCGGTACGCTCGCGCCCGATGCCGGCAGCATCCTGCTGGCAGGAAAGGACATCACGCATCTGCCTTGTCATGCGCGCATCGGGCTGGGGCTTGCGCGCACGTTTCAAACCAGCAACCTGTTCGCCGGCAGCAGCGTTCTGGAGAACATTGCTTTCGCACTCCAGGCCAGAGCAGGCCGGTTCTACGGAATATTGCGCGCGCGCGACACGGACGGCAGCTTGCGCAATGCTTCACACGACCTGGCACGCAGCGTAGGCCTGGAAAACGAACTCGATACGCTCGCGCGCGAGCTTTCGCACGGCGGCAAGCGCCTGCTCGAAATCGCGCTCGCTCTGGCGGCAAAACCCGAAGTTCTGCTGCTGGATGAACCGACCGCGGGGCTTGGGAGCGAGGAATCGCAACGCATGGTGGAACTGATAGCACGCCTGAAAAGTCACCACACCATCCTGCTTGTCGAGCACGATATGGACGCGGTGTTTCGTCTTGCCGATCGCATCGCTGTGCTGGTCTCGGGAAGAATCATCGCCAACGGAATGCCCGAAGAAATCCGCGTCGACGCGGCGGTTCGCACCGCCTATCTTGGCGATTCCCACCTGGTTGAGGCTCTGCAATGAGCGGGGCGCTGCTTGAGCTGCGCGCGCTCAGCTGCGGTTATGGCTCCGCGCAGGTGCTGTTCGATCTTGATCTGCATATCGCCCCGGGCAACATCGTCACCCTGCTCGGCCGCAACGGCATGGGCAAGACGACGACGGTACGTTCGATTTTCGGTCTCACACAACATTTCGGCGGCAGCATAGTCTTCGATGGCGCCGACATCACGAAAATGTCACCCGCTGAAATCGCAGCACGCGGTATCGCGCTTGCGCCCGAGGGGCGGCGTATCTTCCCCAATCTCACCGTGCGCGAAAACATGATCGCGTTCGCGCGCCGCGGCGCATGGAATCTCGATAGCGCGCTGTCGCTATTTCCGGCTTTGGCGAGAAGACTGAACAACCTCGGCAACCGGCTATCGGGCGGCGAACAGCAGATGCTGGCCATCGCGCGCGCGCTCGTCACCCAGCCACGGCTGCTGATCCTCGACGAAGCCAGCGAAGGCTTGGCGCCGTTGGTGCGCAATGATATCTGGCGCGTACTGGCAACACTGAAGCAGTCCGGGCTTGCATTACTTGTCATCGACAAATACCTCGACAAGCTCCTGCCGCTTGCCGACCATCATGTGCTCATGGAGCGCGGACGCGCGGTATGGACAGGTAACTCCGAGTCCCTGTCTGCGCAGCCGCAACTTCTGCATCGCTATCTGGGTGTATGAAAACACATACTTGATCATTGAACGTAAAGCTGCGCTATCATTTGAAAAAATACCTTCACCCGAAAGTGAGATGAATATGAGACTCGCCATCCTGTTGCTGCTTTGCTCTACCGCAGTGCATGCCCAAAGTGTCGTTTACGATGATCTGTCTCCTCGTGAAGCCTATTCACTTGGATTCAAGGAAGGCTGGGAGCAAGGTTACGATAAAGCCAGGAAAGACCTGCACAGAGACAGGGAGAGGGAAAGGCCTGCTTACCCGGCCGCGCCGCCGCCGATTGTGACGTATCCGATTACCATTTCGCTTGCCCGTTATGGCATACCTGGGCGCGAATGCGATGCCACCCGCCATGTGGCGCGGCAAGCCAATGGCCGCATCAGTGCTTCGATCGAAGTCAGCAACAGCATCTGCGGTGACCCGGCGCGGGGGGAGCGCAAATCGCTCGATATCACGTACATTTGCGGCAATCGCGCCAAGACCGCGTCGGCATTCGAGCATCGCACGGCGTATCTCAGTTGCAACGATTGAAGGCAGTATCAGGATGTCGAGGCTAGAAGAGCGAACGAGCCCAACCAGTGCTCGCCGAGAAAATCGCCGCTTTGCACATGCCTCAGTCCTGCCCGCAAATGCTGCCCGGCTGAATCGATCAGGATCGGGCGGCGCGCATCTTTGACAGCAAGCGCGTGCGCCATGGTGCGCAAGCACCACGCGCGGCTGAGATTCAATCCATCGAGGTGCACACCCTGTGCATCACCGCGATCCGACACTGAAACGGGTGTGAGCAGGTTTGCGGGTTGCACGGTCGCAAGACCGGGCAGGAAACCTTCCAGCCAGCGTGCGTAGTGTATTCCCTGCATCACCCTGCGCATCAAGCCGGCCTCGACAAGGCAGGGAGAGAGGAAATCGTTGCCATTGGGTTCCCACCTCGCGGGAGCATCGCGATCGGCAGCGAAAAAGCGCCGCGCCGCTTCTTCCAGAGCGGCAAGAAGATCGCCACCTCCGGCCGCAGCGCCGTAGTCCCAGGCCATGCCCATCGCAAAAGCCGTGTTCGAGTGCACACCACTGCGCACCGGATAGTGTTGCCGGGATAAGTGATCCGCAAAACGCGAAGCCAATATCTGCGCCAGCGGATCGAGATGCGACAACCACAGTACCGCATCCGCATCCTGCCATTCGCGCAGTTCCTGCACCAGTTTGAATAGCCACGCCCAGCCATAAGGGCGCTCGAAGGACTCTCGTCCGGGTGCAAGGACATAGGCAATTTCGGCGGCGATTTTCTTCTGTGTGAGGTGCGACGCAAGCACAGCCCTGATCCTGCTTACGTCGTGCAAAGCTGGAAATAATCGCGCGACCCTGACCAGCAGCCAGTGCGAATGCACCGCGGAATGCCAATCGTAGCAACCGTAGAAGGCCGGATGCAGCTCACGCGGCGTATGCGCGTCGCTACCGCTGAAAAGGACATGCTCCGGCTTGTTGGGGAATTCGCGCTCCACGCCAGCCAATGCAAGTTGCGCCAAGGTCGCGGCCAATCCGGGTTCAAGCGCGATAGTCATGCCATGCTCCCCCTCAATATTCGATCCGAGGATATCAGCAACTTTGCAAAAGAGGGGTTAACTTTGTATAATGGCGGGCTTCGGCGGGGGTATAGCTCAGCTGGGAGAGCGCTTGCATGGCATGCAAGAGGTCAGCGGTTCGATCCCGCTTACCTCCACCACCCGAAGACTCATCATCGCGCAGTACGTCACACACGAATGAGTCCCCATCGTCTAGAGGCCTAGGACATCGCCCTTTCACGGCGGTAACGGGGGTTCGAATCCCCCTGGGGACGCCAGACAATAAAAGCCGCCTTGTGCGGCTTTTTTGTTGGGCGCTTCGGTTTTGTCACCACATGCGAGCCAACAGTTTGGCTCGCGCGGAGGATTCGAAAGGCGACGGCGATGCTCTGAGCCTGCGAAGAGCCGACGCGCCGGGGGTTCAAATCAACACACGAACAACAAAGCCATGCGCAAGCGAGCAGGAAAGACTTTTCTGTTGAGGTGGATCAACGCCGCACATCAGCGTCGAGCGCGCTACTGCTGCGTGGATGCCTGTACGACAGAGACTTTGAACCGGGCCTCGGCAGCCTTGGCTACCCAATAGGTCACTTGTCCGGGCATGGCAACAACCTGAGACCCGTATTGTCGATCGCCTAGGCGGTACATCAATGCGAGGATTTCGGCGCTCTGTGCGTCACCCAGCTTCGCGGCGAGGCGGAAATTCGCAACGGCATTTGCGTAATGCCCCGCCTCGTAATCTTCAATCGCTTGTTGCTGAGCCGTGCGCCAGTCATCCATGGGCAAGGTGTTGCACGGATTGCCTTTGGCATCCATTCCTCCGCCGGCATCACCAGAATATTCCTGGGCAAGGGCATGGGCATTCAAGCTCATGAGGGCAATGACAAAACCTAGCAGGCGTAACGTATTCATGGAACTCTCCTGTTGTATTGATTGATATATCGTCCGACTCCCGAAGGCATCTTCGGAACTGCTAACCGGGTGTTGCCTTTTCTTCTTCTTGGCGCATCTTGCCAGCCGAAACGGGGGCGTCCCGGTCTTGGTGAACACCCTGCGTAGCCTGTGGTATTGAACTGAAAGCAGGCGTGCCTGTAGAGTACAAAGCTGCGATCAGGTCGGTCACGAGCAAGCTGGAATTGGCCAGATTGTCGATACGCAAATAAAGGCTCCAATCCATTTTCGGCTTCCTGCTCATGGTGCTTCTCCTGTTCGGATGTTCGGGTGCAACTCAAAAGGCGGCTGGCGCCGGGGTGTCTTCACCCTGTTGCGCAGCGATCGGGTGTGCCTCCCTCAGCCAGGCAGCGCCGGGGGGCTGGTCCACTTCCTGTGTCACTTGCAACAGTTGTGTCGCACGCTTCTCCGATTGGGTATGTCGTAAATTGCCCTCGGGTGATGGGCTGACTGCGACCAATGCGATTTGCCTTCCGGGCGAGAAGTCGTAGGCAGCCTGATTCATCAGGGAGAAGAAATCGTGCTGAAAGGAAGTACCTTGCTGGTCGATTGGCGACTCCTCCACGACCTTACGGTCCTCCCAGCGAATACCGAGAAGTACATTGCCGCCAGCAAGAATGAGTGCAACGAGTCCTATGGCCCAGAAGGTGTTCTTGAGGTTGGGTATCTCGCCGGCAGCACCGCCAAGCGCCTCACGTGCAAGATGTTGTTTGCGGGCATCGTTTTGCATGGCTGTCTCCTTTAAGTTCACACGGCTTGAAAGCGAAGACTGCGGGTGATAGGCAAGGTATTTGGTATGCATATGCGGGTTCCAGTCTTGTTGTCGTGTTCATCGTGCATCCCCCTCTATGGCGCCGGCTCACATCCGGGATGCGTTTCCGTAGGTGAACTGTGTGCCTGAACAGGCTCTTCAGTCCTTAAGCGGCCCTTAAATGTTCTGAAAATGCGCATGGTCAGGTAAAATTCGCTTGCAGGTGTGCCAGAGGGAAAAGCTGGAGTCGCACACTGCATCGCCTGGGGGGCATTTGTCACACAGCTACCGTTTCGGTCAGATAGAAATCCGTTCGGCCGAACGACAGATTCTTATCGATGGTCAGCCTGCCAACGTCGGCGCTCGCGCCTTCGATGTGCTGCTCGCGCTCATCGAGCGCCGTGACCGGGTGGTCAGCAAGGACGAGTTGCTCGAACTCGTCTGGCCCGGCCTTGTCGTCGAGGAGAACAACCTTCAGGTACAGGTTTCCACGCTGCGCAAGCTGCTCGGCCCACAGGCGATTACCACCATTGCCGGCCGGGGATATCAGTTCACTCTCAAGTTCGACAGCGATTCAGGGGAAGCGCCCGCCCCGGCTGCGCACTTGCACAACCTTCCCGTTCAGCTCAATAGCTTCGTCGGGCGCGAGCGCGAGATCGGCGAGATAAAGGACATACTGGGTACCAGCCGGTTAGTGACCCTGACCAGCATGGGCGGCACCGGCAAGACGCGGCTGTCGCTTCAAGTGGCAGCCGACGTCATGGAAAACTACCCGGATGGCGTGTGGTTCGTGGAGCTGGCGCCGCTGGCGGATGCACGGCTGGCGCCCCAAGCCGTGGCGTCGGTGCTGGGGGTCAAGGAAGAAGCCGGACGCCCGGTGCTGGAGGCACTAGAAAAGTACGTCAAGAACCGGCGCTTGCTGCTCGTCCTGGATAACTGCGAACACCTGGTTCAGGCTTGCGCCGAACTTGCCAAAAAACTGCTCAAGGCAGGGCACGGACTGCATATCCTCGCATCCAGCCGCGAGTATCTGCATGTGGCCGGCGAAATGAACTACCCGGTGCCGCCACTTGCGGTTCCTGCTGCATGCACTGCGGCGAATGAGGCAATCGACCTCGAAGCACTCACGCAATATGAAGCGGTGCGCCTCTTCACCGACCGCGCGACCGCGATACAACCGGCCTTTCAAGTGACCGCCAAAAACGCCGCTGCCGTGGCGGACATCTGCCGCCGTCTCGACGGCATTCCGCTAGCGATCGAACTCGCCGCGGCACGCGTCGGCGCACTTTCCGTCGAGAACATCGCTGCCCGCCTGAGCGACCGTTTCAGCTTGCTCACCGGGGGCGACAACACCGCGAGCCTGCGCCAGAAGACCCTGCGCGCGTCGATCGACTGGAGCTACGACCTGCTTTCGCCGCCCGAGCGCACGCTACTGCAACGACTTGCGGTATTCGCGGGCGGCTGGACACTGGAAGCCGCGGAAGCCGTAGGCGCGGGCAGTGGAAAAGATCAACCGGCCGTGCTCGACCTGCTGATTCAACTGGTGGAAAAATCGCTCGTAACAATGGAGGCAGGCGGAGAACGCTATCACCTGCTCGACACGGTGCGCGAGTATGCGCTGGAACGGTTGCGTGAATCGGGCGAGGAAAACGCTGTGCGTACGCACCATCTCGATTACTACCTCGCCTTCGCGGAGAAGGCACGGCCCGAGCTTGCTGGCCCGGAACAGGGCGTATGGCTGGCGTGGCTCGATGTCGAGCGTGAGAACCTGCTCGTGGCGCACACGTGGGCAGGTAGCGCACCGGAGGGAGCCATATTGGGTTTGCGTCTGACGCGGGCACTCAAGCCTTACTGGATTAATCGCGGCTTACTCGGACTGGGGCTTAGCGTGACACTGGTGGCGCTGGGACGGAAAGGTGCGGAAAGTAGTATTGAATTATGCGGTGGCCTGTTTGATGCCGGCCAGATCAATTTCGTCATGGGGCGCAATGCCGAGGCAGAGATGTATCTTAAAGAGAGCCTCGCCATTGCAAAAAAACTTCGGGATCCACGCTGGATTGCTGCGGCATTGCAACCATTGGGAATGGTTTATCTTGTTCAAGGGGACAAGGCCGCTGCGCGCGAGCATTTTGAGGAAGCCCTTATGAGGGTGCGTACTCTCGGGCGTAAGCGCGAAATCGCTGCCGCTCTCATAGTACTTGCGCAGCTTCTGCGCATGGAAGGCGAGTTGGATACTGCTGAGCGTCATTACGCGGAGAGTCTGGAGCTGGCACGCGAACTCCAGGATCGCGAAACAATTGCCATTGGTTTTCTCAACCTTGCAATGGTGTCCATCGAGCGTGGTAATGGAGACCAGGCCGCCCCGATGCTGAGCGACGCGCTAGCAATTACCAAAGAAATCGGCTCAAAGCGGCTGGGGCAGAGCGCATTCGATGTCGCGGCAGGGTTGGCAGCATCGCTTGGGGACTGGAGCTTTGCCGCGCGCTTTTATGGAGCAGCTGAAGCACAGGCATTACAGGCGGGAATACGGCGTGACCCATCAGATGACGCGTTTCTAGCCCCGCGCATCACAACGGCACGGACGGCGCTGGCAGCAGACGAATTTGCCACCGCCGAAGCTGAAGGCCGCGCGCTCGAATATCAGAATGCGATTACAGAGTTACGTGCCTGGCTAGAAAAGTGTTCCTGCCCGCAGGACTAAGATTCAGGTGCCCGGCTCTTGTTATTCGTTAATAACAATCGGATCAAGCGGCGGCACCGCAGGCGACCCATCCACCTTGATCGTGTATTTGTACTTCCCCGGCTTGTTGTGCTTGTTCATGCAGGCAAAGCGCTGCCCGTTCTGCTCGGGATGACAATCGGGAAATTCGTCGCCGCCATCGCCGATCACGATACCGTCCTTGGGAAAGGTGTACGGGGTACCGGCGGGAAGCTGCCAGGTGATCTTGACGTTATGTTTATCCTTGGCGAACTGGAGCGGCTCAGGTGCAACGGTAATTTTTCCGCCAGCGACCGATACCACGGGATTGCTTGGATCCGCATTCTTGCCGCCCTCTCCGTTTGAGCTGCAGGCGACTAACGCCAAGACCGATGCCGCGGCAACGAGAAGTGATTTTTTCATTTCTTATCCTTTTCCGGGTGTGAGGGAATTTGCGAGTGCTCGCAATTATATGGCACATCAATTGCAAATTGCCAACTCTATTATCTCGGATGAAGGCAGGGTGATTGAGGGCGTCGTGCCGGGGATGAATGAAATCCTTGCGGACGGCTGACACAAAACAAGTTCATTCTCACTCGCAAGCACCATCAAGTTGCCGCATAAATTCTACGTAAAACTACGCAGATCGAATTTCCTGAAACCGTATTGCCTCGACTATAATCGTCGTGTATCCCCTTTGCCGCAAGCAACGCAAGATACCCATCCCGCAAATATAAAACCAGGGAGATTTTCTTGAACGCGCTACTCAAGCTGTCCCGATTTATCGACGGCGTCACGGACCGCATCGGCCAACTGGTCAGTTGGGGAATTCTGGCCGCGGTTCTGATCAGTTCGGGAAATGCGTCGTATCGTTACATCATGAACAACAGCTCGAACGCGTGGCTGGAATTGCAGTGGTATCTGTTTTCCGCGGTGTTCCTGCTGTGCGCCGGTTATGCCCTGCTGCATAACAGCCATGTACGCATCGACGTCATCGCAGGCCGTCTTTCCAAGCGCACGCAGATGTGGATCGACATTTTCGGCACGGTGTTTTTCCTGCTCCCCATGGCGATACTCATCATGTGGCTCGCGTGGCCGGTTTTCATGAATGCCTATGTTCACGATGAGGTTTCGAGCAATGCCGGCGGCCTGAAAATCTGGCCCGCGCGCCTGCTTATGCCGGTAGGTTTCTTTCTGCTGATTTTCCAGGCGGTGTCGGAAATCATCAAACGCGTCGCCTTTCTACAAGGGCTGATCCCCGACCCCACGGAAAAGCGCGAAGTGAGCGCGGAAGAAGAGCTTGCCGAGGAAATCCGCAAAATGCACGGGGGGAAACCATGATCGAGTTTCTCACGCAAAACATGGCGCCGATCATGTTCGCCTCGCTGGTGATCACGCTGTTGCTTGGGTATCCGGTGGCGTTCTCTCTTGCCGCCAACGGGATAGTATTCGGGCTGGTCGGCATTCAGCTCGGCCTGTTGCATCCGGCGCTGTTCGGCGCCCTCCCCGAGCGTCTTTGGGGGGTGATGTCGAACGACACTTTGCTCGCGGTGCCATTCTTCACCTTCATGGGGCTGATACTGGAACGAAGCGGCATGGCCGAGGACTTGCTCGATACCATCGGCCAGTTGTTCGGCCCGCTGCGCGGCGGCCTTGCATTCGCCGTCATTTTTGTCGGCGCGCTGCTCGCGGCGACAACCGGCGTGGTCGCGGCCTCGGTGATCTCGATGGGGCTCATTTCACTGCCGATCATGCTGCGCTATGGGTACGACCGGCGCTTCGCCTCGGGCGTGATCGCGGCATCGGGAACGCTTGCGCAGATCATCCCGCCCTCGCTGGTGCTCATCATCATGGCCGACCAGCTCGGCAAGTCGGTCGGCGACATGTACGCGGGCGCGTTCATTCCCGGCCTGGTGCTCGCGGGGTTTTATGCGATTTTCGCGGTAGGCGTTACGTTTTTTAAGCCGGGATGGGCGCCCGCGCTTCCGGTCGAAGCGCGCAAGCTCAGGCAGCCGGACGGTAGCAGCGGTACGTTTTCATTGCTGCTCCTTACCGTGCTATCCATAGCGGCGTCGGTAGCTTTCGCAAAATTCCAGCTCAGACCGGATCAGGCGCTCGATGAAACGCTGGTGCTCTCAAGCTCGGTTGGCATTGCGCTGGCCTTTTCGCTGGCGCTGATCAACCGTCTTTTCAAGCTTGGCTTGCTGAGCCGCCTAGCAGAGCAGGTCGTATTTGTTTTGATTCCGCCACTGGCGCTGATATTTCTGGTGCTCGGCACGATATTCGTGGGTGTCGCCACGCCGACCGAGGGGGGCGCCATGGGCGCAACCGGCGCCCTTTTCATGGCGGTGGCGCGCCGCCGGCTGTCTTTAAAGCTGCTGCGGCAGGCGATGGACTCGACCGCCAAACTGACGACCTTTGTCGTGTTCATTCTCGTCGGCGCGCGCGTTTTCAGTCTGACCTTCTATGGTGTCAATGGCCACGTATGGGTCGAGGATCTGCTGGTCAATCTTCCTGGTGGCCAGTTGGGCTTCCTGATCGTGGTCAACATACTGGTTTTCGTGCTCGCTTTCTTTCTGGATTTTTTCGAGCTTTCCTTCATTATCGTGCCGCTGCTGGGACCGGTTGCGGACAAGCTCGGCATCGATCTCATCTGGTTCGGCGTGCTGCTCGCCGTGAACATGCAGACCTCGTTCATGCATCCGCCTTTTGGATTCGCACTGTTCTACCTGCGCAGCGTCGCCCCCGCCAAGGACTACCTCGACAAACTCACCGGCAAGCTCATGGCGCGAATCACCACCGGACAAATCTACTGGGGCGCCGTGCCGTTTGTCGTTATCCAGCTCATCATGGTCGGCATGGTGATCGCTTTCCCGCAGATGACCCTGGTGTACAAAAGTGGCGAGAAAGCCGCCGACCCCAACCCGAGAATCGAGGTTCCCGCATTGGATTCTTCAGCTCCCGATGACCTCACCAGGGCCTTCGGAGGCAAATCGAATAGCACCGGCAAGCCCGAGGACAAGAAAGCAGCCGATGACGATCTCACCAGGGCTTTCGGCGGCAAAGCGCAAAGCAACGTGAAACCCTCGAAGGACGACTCGAACGACCCGATGAAAGCAATCGAAAAAGCGCTGAGTAGCCCGAAACGCGAAGAAATCGATCCAGTCAAGGCGATCGAAGAAGCGTTGAAGAAACGCTGAAGCAGCGAGCAAAATGCGGGGTAAAAAAACCTGGCCCCTGAAAGGCCAGGTTTTTTTATTAACCGCCTCTAAAATTACTTGACGTGCGCCATGAAGTTGTCGAAGTTCTGCTCGGCCACGCGGAACCATAAAATCTGGTCGTCGCGGAAGGCTTTCCAGTGGTCGTAAACCTTCTTGAACCTGGGATTCTTTGCCGAGGTTTCGGCATACACCTCGTTGGCCGCTTTCCAGCAGGCATTCATGATTTCTTCGCTGAAGGGACGCAGTTGCACGCCGTTCGAAACCAGCCGCTTGAGCGCCGCAGGGTTGAGAGCATCGTACTTGCAGACCATTTCCATGTTGGCTTCATAGCATGCCGCCTCCAGCGCCGCCTTGTATTCGGGCGGCAGGGATTCCCACTGCTTGATATTGACGAACAGGTCCAGCTCCGGGCCACCCTCCCACCAGCCGGGATAATAATAATATTTGGCCACTTTGTAGAAACCGAGTTTTTCGTCGTCGTAGGGCCCGACCCATTCTGCTGCATCGATGGTGCCTTTTTCGAGGGCCGGGTAAATATCGCCGCCTGCGATCTGCTGCGGTACGACACCCAGTTTGGAAAGCACAGTACCGGCAAAACCGCCGACACGGAACTTGAGACCCTTGAGGTCGGCAATCGTCTTGATTTCCTTGCGGAACCACCCGCCCATTTGAGCGCCGGTATTTCCCGCGGGGAAATTGATAATGTTGTGATCCTTGAGGAATTCGCGCATCAGGCCGAGCCCGCCGCCTTGATACATCCAGGCATTCTGCTGACGGGCGTTCATGCCGAAGGGAATCGCGCAGGCAAAGGCAAAGGTCGGGTCCTTGCCGAAGTAGTAATACGGGGCGGTATGCCCGCACTCGACCGTGCCGTCGCGCACGGCATCCATGACCTGAAGTCCGGGAACGATTTCACCCGCCGCGAAAACCTGGATGGTGAATTTTCCGCCGGTAATGGCAGCCACTCGCTTGGAAATGACTTCGGCAGCGCCATAAATCGTATCGAGACTCTTGGGGAAGCTCGACGCCATGCGCCATTTGATCGCCGGCAACGCCGCAGTCTGAGCCGTGCTCAGTTGCGGCGCCACCGTTGCACCGGCTGCGAGCCCTGCGCCTGCGGCCTGAAGGAATTTTCTCCGTTCCATCCTGATCTCCTTGTAAGTGTAAATGTCTTCCCAGCGGTTTGTGGTAAACCTTCAATTGCAAGCTTACGAAGTGTAAGTTTGTCGATTATAGAGAAAACTGGCCAGGCCGCAATACGCTCGCTCAGTAAAACTACGTAGTACACGGACGTTTGCAACTCACCCCATCCCAGCCTTCCCCTCGCGAGGGGAAGGAGTTGGAGTGTGAAGTTACCGGATGACCATGCCCATCCCTGCCTTCACCTCGGTGAGGGCAGTAGGAGCCAGATTTATCGGGCGATAGCCAGTTTGTATCGCCCGATAAATCGGGCTCCTGCAACAGCGTATTGACCGAAGATCCCGGTGTCAGTCCCCCGCGATGGCCATGCTTTCGACAAGAATAGACCCGGTCTGGCGCGATCCGGTCACCAGAACATCGTTGCCGACCGCCACGATATTCCGGTACATGTCCTTGAGATTGCCGGCGATGGTGACTTCCTCGACCGGAAACTGAATTTCTCCGCCCTCGACCCAGAAACCCACCGCACCGCGCGAATAGTCTCCTGTCACGCCATTGACGCCCTGCCCCATCAGTTCCGTCACCAGCAAGCCACGCTGCATTTTGCGCAGCAATCCCGGCAGGTCATGTTCCCCAGGTTGCAAAATCAGGTTGTGATTTCCGCCGGCGTTGCCAGTGGTTTGCATGCCCAGCTTGCGCGCCGAATAGCTTCCCAGAAAATAACCGCATACGGCGCCATCGCGGACGACATCGCGCGTGCGCGTCGCCACGCCCTCGGCATCGAAATAGCCGCTCGCCAGGCCGCCGGGCAGATGCGGTTCCTCGCGCAGCGTCACGCTGGAGGAGAAAACCGGTTTGCCCAGGCTGTCGAGCAGAAAACTCGCCTTGCGATACAGGCTCGAACCGCTCACCGCGCTGACAAACTGGCTTATGAGTCCCGACGCCATGTTGGGATCGAACAGTACCGGTATCACGCATGTCCCAATGCGCCTCGCACCCAGGCGCGCGACACAGCGTTCGCCTGCCTTGCGTCCGACCGCTTCGGGCGATTCGATGCCGGCCGCGCCACGTGCCGTGGTAAACCAGTAGTCGCGCTGCATCGCGTCACCGCTGGTCGCGATGACCGAGGCGCTGAGACTCGCGCGCGAAGTGGGATACCCCGCCATGAAACCGTTGGAGTTGGCGTAGATAAAGTTGGATTCCTCGGTGGAAAGCGTCGCACCCTCGGAATTATCGATGCGCTTGTCGACGGCAAACGCGGCTGCTTCGGTTTCGGTGGCGAGGCGAATCGCCTCTTCCACCGTCACCGGCCACGGTTCGTACAGGTGCAAGTCGGGAATCGGTTCGCGCGCGAGCTGGTCTGGGTCGGCCAGGCCCGCGAACTCGTCGGCAGCCGTATATTTGGCGATGGTGCACGCCGCGGCAACGGTGCGCTCAATGGCCGCGCGCGCGAAATCGCTGGTGCTGGCGCTGCCGCGCTGCTGGCCGAAATAGACGGTGATCGAAAGCCCTTTATCGCGGTTGTGCTCGATGGTCTCGACTTCGCGCATGCGCACGGTGACCGTCTGGCCGAGCGATGCCGAAACCTCGACCTCGGTTGCGCTCGCGCCCAGGGTGCGCGCATGGTTGAGCGCCAATTCGGCGAGCGCGCGCATTTCTTCCTGTGTGGCGGGAAGGCGCTTTCCCTGGGAGGGAGCGAGATTCTGGGTATCGAGCACGGGGCAGGGTCCGAAAAAGGATGCAGGAGAATCGGGTATGATGTGGGCGCATCGCCATTCCAATATCCCACATGCCGGACGCCGATTTTATCAGTAAAAGCCGCAGGAAACGCGACATGCTGGCATTGCAGAATGTCGGCGAGCAACTCATTGCGTTGAGCGAAGATAAACTCGCGCAGCTCGAACTCCCCGAGACGCTGCGCGATGCGGTGCTTGCCGCCAAGCACATCGCTTCCGGCAAGCACGGCGCACTCAAGCGCCAGCGCCAGTACATCGGCCGCGTGATGCGCGATGTCGATGCGGCGCCTATCATCGAACAACTCAATCTGCTGAAGGCGCCATCGCACAAACAGAATGCGCTGTTCCATCTTGCGGAACAATGGCGCGAAAAACTGCTCGCGGACGAAAATGCGATAAATGCTTTTCTCGCCGACTTTCCAGGCGTCGACAGGGAGGCTCTGTGGGCGCTGATTTCCAGCGCGCACGGTGAGCAGACCCGCGGCGCACCGCCAAGGCACTTTCGCGAACTGTTCCAATTGATTCACGCCGCCATAGTCGAAAAAGCGGGCGAGCCGGCATGAGCATGGCTCACGACCCCGCCACCATCGGACTGCTGAGCATCAGCGACCGGGCCTCGAAGGGCATATACCAGGACGAGGGTCTGCCCGCCCTGCGCGGTTGGCTGAGCAGCGCGCTCAGGAATCCGCTCACCTTCGTTGAGCGAATCATTCCCGACGAAAAACCGCAGATCGAAGCTACGCTCAGGGAGATGACCGATACGGCACACTGCTGCCTGGTACTGACCACGGGCGGTACCGGACCCGCGCCGCGCGACGTCACGCCCGATGCAACTGTCGCCATCGCCGACCGCATCATGGATGGTTTTGGCGAGCGCATGCGCCAGATCAGCCTGCGCTTCGTGCCGACCGCGATTCTCTCGCGCCAGGTGGCCGTCATACGCGGTCAGACGCTGATCATCAACCTGCCGGGACAACCGAAAGCGATCAAGGAAACGCTCGAAGGGTTCAGGGACGCGGAAGGCCGGCCGGTTGAGATCGGGATTTTTGCGGCGGTGCCGTATTGCATCGACCTCATCGGCGGACCTTACCTGGAGACGCACGACGAGATCATCAAGGTGTTCCGGCCCAAATCGGCAATAAGGCAATGATGCGCGGGCAGGCAGGGCACGTCGTCACTTCGTTTAACCAGATTCTTCGCGGCGCTGCGCTTGCTCAGAATGACGCGTAATATTATTTCGTGACCAGGTTTATTTCCACGCCCCCATCACCCATCACCCAACACACAAAACAATGGACCTCCTCCCGCACATCGAACTTGTTACCGGCGCGAACCCCAAAGGCAGCGTCATCTGGCTGCATGGGCTCGGCGCCGACGGGTGGGACTTCGTTCCCATCGTCAAGGAACTGGACTTACCGGAAAATCTTGAGTTGCGTTTCATTTTCCCGCACGCGCCGTTGCGCCGTGTCACGCTCAACAACGGGCAGATCATGCGCGCCTGGTACGACATTGCCATGATGGAACTTGAACGCCAACCCGACGAGCAGGGTGTGCGGGCGTCGCAGCAGCAGATTGAACTGTTCCTCGCGCGCGAGCAGGCGCGCGGCATGGCATCGGACAAGATTGTTCTGGCGGGTTTCTCGCAGGGCGGCGCCATCGCCTTGCATACCGGATTGCGCCATGCCGAACCGCTCGCGGGTATCCTCGCGCTCTCGACTTATCTGCCGCTTGCGCAAAGTCTGGGCGCGGAGTGCAGCGAAGCCAACAAGACCATCCCGATTTTCATGGCGCACGGCAGCGAAGACCCGATCGTGCCCATCGAACTTGCCGAATCGTCACGCGATACACTCATGGCGCACGGCTATGGCGTGCGCTGGACGGATTATCCGATGCCGCACTCGGTATGCATGGAGGAAGTGGCCGCCATCGGCAAATGGCTGGCGGAGCGGTTTGGCAGCCGCATCATACTGGCGTAGCCTTATGCGCATCATAGGCGCCTGAGCGCAGAGGATTGTAGGTGTTGTCCGGCAGCTTGAGCGGCATGGGACAGACCTCCGCGTTGAAAAACACCTCGATCTCGCCACGTCTCGCAATGGTGTCGTCATACCCCAGCTTGATGAGCGCCTGGCAATACTCTTTATCGAACAGGATATAGCTCGCGAGTGTCGCGCCGCCGCGGCGCATGGCGCCGATAGAGCGCATCATGAAACGCGTCGGCCATGGCAGGTTGCGCACATACTGCGGCGCCAGGCTTTCCAGAGACTGCGTCGGGCATGACACGCACACATCGACGTGCCGCAACGGCGACCCGGATTCCTCAAGCTTTTCCGGATCGATCAGGTTGAGGGTGGCGTTGATGCGCGCCAGGCGCTCCAGATCCGCCGCCAGTGTATCCAGAAAGATGCTCGACAACGCATGTCCCGCGATCTGCGCGAGCGAAGGATAGGTTTCGCCGCGCATTCTCGCGGGAACGTCCTTGAGAAGCTGCGCCGTGCCCACGACAAAGACACGCTCCGCGCCCAGGTGCAGCGCCGGACTGACCGGCGCCATCTGGCGCATCGATCCATCGCCGAAGAATTCGCGGTTGATCTTGATGGCGGGAAACGCAAAGGGGATAGCCGCCGAAGCCATCAAATGATCGACACCCAGTCTGGCCGCCACGCCGATGCGCTGCGAACGGCGCCATCCTTGCACGTCCGGCGCCGCCTGGAAAAAGCTGCAATTCTGTCCCGATGTGAACCCCGATGCCGAAATCGACACCGCGCGCAGATGCCCTGCCGCGATATGCGTATCGATACGCGTGAAATCCAGATGATGCTGCAACAGCTTTCCCAATGGCTCGTTGTCGAAAAGCGAAATCTTCTTGCTGCCGGTGAACGCCCCGAACACCACCGAAAACGTCCACCTTAAACTGTTGGCGAAGGCGCCGATCGGATCGGTACGATAAACCAGGTTCGGCCTGAAATTGCTCCACACGTGATGCAGCTTGTCGACACCGTAGGAAAAATCGTCCGCATCCACCGCCAGCACGGCGGCGTTGATCGCTCCCGCGGAAGTGCCGCAAATTATGGGAAAAGGATTTTGTTTCGGGTTGCCGAGGATTTCCTTGATGGCCACCAGGACACCCACCTGGTAGGCCGCGCGCGCACCGCCCCCCGTCAGAACCAGTGCCAGATTGGCCTTGGACGATTGACCTTCGCCACTCATTGCAACGCTCTCCTTCATGAACGCCAGTTTCCCGCAGCCTCAACAACTGGCAATATTTTTTTCCCCGGAGGTAATGCGCAGCATTTCCTCGGCATGCTTGAGCGTCGCCGGGGTGATTGTAATGCCACCCAGCATACGCGCAATCTCCTCGACACGCGCGCTTCCCGCGAGCAATGCAGTGCGACTCACGACCTTCCCCTGGTGGGTTTCCTTGGTAACCCGCAATTGCCGGTTCGCGCATGCCGCCACCTGTGCCAGATGGGTGACGCAGAACACCTGATGCCTCGTGGCAAGCTGCGCAAGCAGGCGGCCGGTAATTTCCGCGACACGGCCGCCGATGCCGGCATCGACTTCATCGAAAATCAATGTCGCGACCCCTGCCCGGGTCGAGGCAAGCACCTGGATGGCGAGGCTGATGCGCGACAGTTCTCCGCCCGATGCGGTCTTGCTCAACGCGCCCAGAGGCTGGCCTTCATGCGCGGCGACCATGAATTCGCATTGCTCCAGTCCATACGCGGCAGGTTCGCACGCCGCCAATTCCACCGTGAAGCGCCCGCCTTGCATGGCGAGCGTCTGCATGCTTTCGCTCACGGCAGCGGCAAACTTCCTGGCTGCCTGCGCACGCTGCTTCGACAGTTTTACGGCTGCTTCGCGATAGCGCGCTTCTGCGCCCTGCTCGCCGGCACGCAATGCCTCGAGAGAACCCATGCCGCCGAGCGCTTCGAGACGCTGCTGTTTTTGCTGCAACAATTCGGGAAGGCGCGCCGGTTCGGTGCGGTGCTTGCGCGCCATATCGAAAATGGCGGCGATGCGCCGCTCCAGGTTATCAAGACGCTGCGGATCGAGTTCGAGCCGGTCGCGATACTGGCGCAGCAAATGCACTGCTTCGCGCAGGCCGACACTGGCCGATTCGACCATTTCCGCGGCGGGCTTGAGCGCGATGTCGATTTGCGCGCCGCGCGCCAGTTGCGCCGCCACCGAATCGACCTGTGCCAGTGCGCTCGACTCGGTTTCGTCGAGGGAATCGAGGCTCGTCTGCGCTGTCGCGATCAGCGCCGCGGCATGCGCGAGCCGGTTATGTTCGGACTGCATGGCGTCCCATTCCACAACGCTGAAGCCAAGACCTTCGAGTTCGCCGATCTGCCAGCCGAGTTCCTCGCGCTCCTTGCTGCTCGCGGCTTCGTTTGCCTCGCGTGCCACGCGCAGCGCGCGAAGTTCCTGCCATGCCCTGAACGCCTCGGCAACTTCCTTCAGCCGCGACTCCGCGCCGGCGAATCCGTCAAGCAGCTCGCGCTGCGCTTCGCGCCCGGCAAGCTTCTGGTGTTCGTGCTGGCCGTGGATATCGATGAGCATCCCGCCCAGCTCGCGCATTTGCGCAAGCGTAACCGGACTCCCGTTGATGAAGGCGCGCGAACGTCCTGAATCCTCGATCACGCGGCGCATCAAACAGCCTCCCTCGTCGGACAGGTCATTGCGCTCGATCCACTCCCGCGCCGCCGGCAGTCCGGCAAGATCGAATTCGGCGGCAATCTCGGCTTTTCCGGCGCCGTTGCGCACCACCGGCGCATCGGCCCGCGCGCCCAACAGTAAAGACAGGGCATCGACGAGGATCGACTTGCCTGCGCCGGTTTCTCCCGTCAGCACCGTGAATCCCGGCTGCACGTCGAGGTCCAGCAAATCGACAATCACGAAATCGCGCAGGGAAAGATTGCGTAGCATCAGGTCAGCTCGTTCCAGTGCAGTTTGGTTCTGAGCATCGCGAAATAGGAATAGCCTTCGGGATGCAACAGGGTCACTTTATCCCGGTGAACCTTGACGACCAGCATATCCTCGGGTTGCAGGTCGAAATAGGCCTGCACATCCAAATTCACGCGCGCATTCAGGCCGCGAATCAGTTTAACCTCGACTTCAGAGTCGTTGGGAATGACCACCGGCCGGTTCGACAGCGTGTGCGGAGAAATCGGCACCAGCGCGATCACCGGCAGTCGCGGATGCAGAATCGGCCCGCCCACGGAAAGTGCATAGGCGGTCGATCCGGTCGGGGTGGCGACGATCAGGCCGTCGGCGCGCACGGAATAGACGAACTCGCGATTCACTTCGACGGAAAATTCGATCATGCTGCCCAGGGCGCCGCGGCTCAGCACGACATCGTTGAGCGCGACCGATTCGAACATGGTGCGCCCGGCGCGCTGAATGCTCGCGTGCAACATCAGGCGTTCCTCGGTGGCGCATTTGCCGTCGAGCACGCTGCCTAGCATGGTGTCGATGGCATCGGCGGAGATATCGGTCAGGAAACCCAGCCTGCCCAGATTGATGCCAACCAGGGGAACGCGATTCTGCGCCGCGAGGCGCGCAGCCGCCAGCAACGTGCCATCGCCTCCGACCACCACCACCAGGTCCACTCCAGTGCAGATCGACGCAAGCGGCGCCACGCTATCCGGAGCGTTGCTGGAAATCCCGGCCGTGCCGCTGTCCATGACCACACGATGGCCGCGTTTGCGAAGCAGCAGCACGAGGGTATTCAGGGGATCGGCAAGGTGGGTGCCGTCGGGTTTACCCAGCACGGCGATGCTTTTATAGGCAGTCATGACGAAAATTAAACCACATTGCTCGTATTTACTCTACCAGGCAGAAAAAAAGACCTGTCAAATTCGCATACAGGCGCGCGATTTTGTACAATGAAGCCATGTTAAGCGAACGCGCCCAAAGTCTCCTCAAGCTGCTGGTCGAGCGCTATATTGCCGAAGGGCAACCTGTCGGCTCCAGGGCGTTGTCCAAATTCCCCGGCATGGAGCTATCCCCGGCTTCGATACGCAATGTCATGGCCGATCTGGAGGAAATGGGATTTATCGCCAGCCCGCATACTTCCTCCGGGCGGGTACCGACACCCAAGGGGTATCGCTTCTTCGTCGATACCCTGCTCACCATCCAACCCCTGCAGGCGCTCGACCTGGAGCAAATGCAGGGCAATCTCAAGCTGAGCGATCCGCGTCAGGCGGTGGCGGCGGCCTCCCAGCTTCTTTCCGACCTGACCCACTTCGCCGGCATCGTCATGTCGCCACGCCGCTCCGGCGCCGCGCTCAAGCACGTCGAATATATCCTCCTTTCCGAAAAGCGCGTCTTGCTGATAATCGTCGCGACCGACGGCGATGTGCAGAACCGCATCATTTTCACCGAAAAGAGTTTCTCACCCTCGCAACTGGTCGAGGCCGCCAATTTCATCAACCAGCATTACGCCGGTCTCGAGTTCGACCAGTTGCGCGACCGCGTGCGCGTCGAGGTATCGCAATTGCACCGCGACATTTCGACGCTCATGGCCGCCCTGGTCGATGCCAACGGACGCGGATCGGACTCCAGCGCGTCGGGGATGGTGCTTTCCGGCGAACGCAACCTGCTCGATATCGACGAGCTCTCATCCAACATGCAAAGCGTACGCAGGCTGTTTGACGTTTTCGAGCAGAAGACCCAGCTCATGGAACTGCTCGATGTGAGCCAGCGCGCCGAAGGTGTGCAGATTTTTATCGGGGGCGAGTCCGCTCTGGTGCCGCTCGACGAATGCAGCGTCGTCACCGCGCCCTACGAAGTCGATGGTCAGATCGTCGGCACGGTTGGCGTCATCGGCCCCACGCGCATGGCATACGAGCGCGTCATCCCCATTGTCGATGTGACGGCCAGGCTGCTGTCGTCCGCCCTTTCGCAGCATTGATCAACCGCGCGTCAACCAGGATAGAGACGCTGCACGCACCATGTCCCGATTCATAGCAGAACCTTCTTTCGAGCATGGCGCCGAGCGCAGAACCGGCATCCTCCTGATCAATCTCGGCACCCCGGATGAACCCTCTCCCAAGGCGGTGCGCCGCTATCTGCGCGAGTTTCTCTCCGACGCGCGCGTGGTGGAAATTCCGCGCATCCTCTGGTGGCCGATCCTGCATGGCGTTATTCTCAACACGCGCCCGGCGAAGACGGCGCGGAAGTACCAGAGTATATGGCTGAAGGAAGGCTCGCCGCTCAAGGTCTACACCGAACGCCAGACACAAATGCTGCGCGGATTCCTCGGTGAACGCATCCGCTCGCCGCTGGTGGTGCGCCATGCCATGCGCTACGGCAATCCCTCGATTGCGTCGGTGATGGCGGAAATGAAAGCGTTGCACTGCGACCGCATTCTGGTGCTGCCGCTCTACCCGCAATATGCATCGAGCACCACCGGCGCCGCGATGGACGTGCTTGGCACGCTACTGAAACAGCAGCGCAATGTTCCCGGCATCCGTTTCGTGCGCAGTTTTCACGATCACCCCGCCTACATCGACGCGATCGTGAAAAACGTGCTCGCCTGGTGGATGAAGTCCGGGCGCCCCGATTTTTCCAGGGACAGGTTATTGATGTCGTTTCACGGACTGCCGCGATTCCATCTCGATAAGGGCGACCCCTATCACTGCGAATGCCAGAAGACCGCACGCCTGATTGCCGAACAGCTCGGCCTGGAAAAGGGACAATACCTCGTGACATTCCAGTCGCGCTTCGGACGCACCGAATGGCTCAAGCCCTACACCGCCGACACCCTTGCCGCTCTCGGCAAGTCGGGCGTGAGGCGCGTCGATGCCATCTGCCCCGGATTCGCCGCTGACTGCCTCGAGACGCTCGAGGAAATCGCACAGGAAGCTAAGGCGCATTTTCAACAGGCCGGCGGTAAGGAATTCAACTACATCCCCACCGCCAACGACACCGAACCGTGGATCAAGGCGCTCACCCAGATCGCGCTCGACAACCTGCAAGGATGGGTGAGCGAGTCGCAGGACAAGGCGGCAGTGGAAGCGGAACTCAAGGCGAGCGCGCAACGCGCACGCGAGATCGGGGCAAAGAGGTAAAGCGGCGTCTTGAGAGCGCCTTCAGCCCCGGGCTTGAATCGGGAAAAACCTTGTCTCCTTCCATTCCATCCTTTCCCTCGATGAGGGGGAAGGAGCGTTGCGGTGAGTAAGGCCACCAGATCCTTCGCCGTGCTCAGGATGACACTTTTTTATCTCGTAGTGCATCGCAGCATCCCATCCCTGCCTTACCCAGGATGGACAACCCCGCGGCTTGCCGCGGGGTTGTCCATTTAACGCATTGCAGCTCTTCACTTCAACGCGCGATACCGAATGCGCTTGGGCCTCGCCCCCTCTTCCCCCAACCTGCGCTTTTTATCGGCTTCGTATTCGTTGTAGTTGCCGTCGTAGAACACCCAGCGCGAATCGCCCTCGCACGCGAGGATGTGCGTGGCGATGCGGTCGAGGAACCAGCGGTCGTGCGAGATCACCAGCAGGCAGCCGGCGAATTCCATGAGCGCGTCTTCGAGCGCGCGCAGGGTTTCCACATCGAGGTCGTTGGAAGGTTCGTCGAGCAGCAGGACGTTGCCGCCCTGGAGTAGTGTTTCGGCGAGGTGCAGGCGGCCGCGTTCGCCGCCGGAGAGATTGCCGACCAGTTTCTGCTGATCGCTGCCCTTGAAGTTGAAGCGCCCGATGTAGGCGCGAGACTGCATCTCGAACTTGCCGACGGTGAGGATATCCGATCCGCCCGAGATCGCCTGCCACACGCTCTTGTCGTTTTCGAGCGCATCGCGCGACTGATCGACGCAGGCGAGGTTTACCGTCGGCCCGATCTTGATCTCGCCGCTGTCCGGTTTTTCTTTGCCCAGTATCATGCGGAACAGGGTCGTCTTGCCCGCGCCGTTGGGACCGATAATGCCGACGATCGCGCCCGGCGGAATCTTGAAGCTCAGGTCGTCGATGAGCAGGCGGTCGCCGTAGGCTTTCGACACATTTTTGAACTCGATCACTTCGTTGCCGAGGCGCTCGGCAACGGGGATGAAGATTTCCTGGGTTTCGTTGCGCGCCTGGTATTCGTAGCTCGATAGTTCCTCGAAACGCGTCATGCGCGCCTTGCTCTTGGCCTGGCGCCCCTTGGGGTTCTGCCGCACCCATTCGAGTTCCTTTTTGATCGCCCGCTGGCGCGCCGACTCGGTCGATTCTTCCTGTTTGAGACGATCCTGCTTCTGCTCAAGCCATGAACTGTAGTTGCCTTTCCAGGGAATGCCCTGCCCGCGATCCAGTTCCAGAATCCATTCGGCGGCGTTGTCGAGGAAGTAGCGGTCGTGTGTCACGGCGACCACGGTGCCTGGAAATTTCTTCAGGAACTGTTCGAGCCAATCGACACTCTCGGCGTCGAGGTGGTTGGTCGGCTCGTCCAGCAGCAGCATGTCGGGACGCGACAGCAACAGCCGGCACAACGCCACGCGGCGCTTTTCCCCGCCTGACAGATTGCCTATGGTCGCATCCCACGGCGGCAGGCGCAGCGCGTCGGCGGCCACATCGAGCTGCACATCCGAGGTATTGCCGTCGGAGGTGGCGATAATCGCTTCGAGCTCGGCCTGTTCCACGGCGAGCTTGTCGAAATCCGCATCGGGCTCGGCGTAGGCGGCATACACCTCGTCGAGGCGTTTCTTGGCGGCGAGCACGCCGCCTATGCCTTCCTCGACCGCCTGGCGTACTGTCTGCGCCGGATCGAGCTGCGGCTCCTGCGGCAGAAAACCGATATTGAGATTGGGCATCGGCGTGGCTTCGCCTTCGTAGTCCTTATCGATGCCCGCCATGATCTTGAGCAAGGTCGATTTACCCGAACCATTGAGGCCGAGCACGCCGATTTTGGCGCCGGGGAAAAAACTGAGGGAAATGTTCTTGAGGATCTGACGCTTGGGCGGGACGATCTTGCCCACGCGGTTCATGGTGAAAACGTATTGAGCCATAGCCTGGAGTACCGGAGAGTGAAATTCGCAAAGGGTCGAAGCTTACCAGTATTTGCCCCTCACGCGTATGGCTGCGACGTTCCAACGCGATAAAAACGCAAATATGCGTCATCCCAGCCCCCGATTAAAGCATTCGAGGGCAGGCTCCGGCTGGGACGACGGATTCCCTCAACATTCGTCATGGTCTACGTATCTCCACGCCCCGTTTGCGAGGTGAAATGAGGGGAAAAAGTATCAGATTGCGATTCTCGATAAATGCCCTGCCGGCTACCATCCCCCGCCCAGCGCCCTGATAAGCCCCACCGCAGCCGCGAGCCGCCTTCCGAGAATGCCCACAGCGGTGCGCTCGTTGGCAAGCTGCGTCGCCTGCACGGTGACCACATTGAGATAACTGACCGTTCCCGCCTTGTACTGGTTGGTGGTGAGGAGCACCGACTCGCGCGCCGCGCGCACCGCGCCATCCTGCACTGTGGCTTCCTCGTCGAGTATGCGCAGGGCGGCGAGGTTGTCCTCGACCTGCTGGAAGCTTTCGAGCACGGTCTCGCGGTAGGTTGCGACGCTCTGGTCGTAGCCTGCCACCGCCTGATCGAAAGCCGCGCCGCGTTTGCCGAAATCGATCAGCGCCTCGGCGAACGACGGCCCCAGCGACCAGAAGCGATTGGGCGCGGTGAGCCATTTGGCGAACGTAGTGCTCGAATAGCCCCCCGATGCCGCAAACGTGAGTGCGGGAAAATACGCCGACTTCGCCACGCCGATTTGCGCGTTGGCCGACGCCACGCGCCGCTCCGCAGCGGCGATGTCGGGGCGGCGTTCGAGCAGCGCGGAAGGAAGACCGGAGGGGATCGCCGGCATGGTCGTGTTGAATTTCGCGGCCACCAGCGCAAAATCTCCCGGCGCCCTTCCCAGCAGCACGGCGATGGCGTGCTCAAGTTGCGCGCGCTGCACGCCCGTGTCGAGCGCCTGCGCCTGGGTGCTTTTGAGTTGTGCTTCGGCCTGCACCACGTCCGCCCTCGCGGCCACGCCGGCGGCATAGCGGTTGCGCGTGAGTTCGAGCGATTTTTCATAAGCGGCGACCGTGTCGTCAAGAAGCTGGCGTTGCGCATCGCTCACGCGCAACTGGAAATAATTGGTGGCAAGCTCAGCCTGCAACGACAGGCGCGCGGCTTCAAGATCTGCGGCGCTGGCCTGCGCGCCCGCGTCGCCCGATTCCACCTGCCTGCGGATGCGCCCCCAGATGTCGAGCTCCCAGCTCGCGCCCAGCGACAGGTTGTGATTGGCCGCTATGCCCGGATCGGTCCCCGCGCGTGCGGTAGGCGCGCGGCTGCGCGTGGAGGACAGATTCGCCGTCAGCAGCGGCAGGAAGCTTGCGCGCGCGCCCTCGGCCAGCGCGAGCGACTGGCGATAGCGGGCCGCGGCAACTTTCAGGTTCTGGTTAGATACCTCGACCCCATCCATCAGCACATTCAAATCGCCGTCGCCGAAAATCTCCCACCATTTGCCGCGTGCAAACTGATCGCCGGGTTGCGCCGGTTTCCATCCGGCCGCTTCCTTGTACGCGGCAGGAAGCGTCATATCGGGACGCCGGTAGTCCGGTCCCGCCGCGCACCCCGCGACCAGCAGCACCGTCGCGGCAGCGCATCTCATACGTCTTGCACTCATCGAGCCTCCAATGCCGCTTGTCCGGCCTTGCGCACGCGCAAACTGACGCACCACAGGCGGAAGCGATCGAGATACAAATACACCACCGGTGTCGTGTAAAGCGTAAGCACCTGGCTCACGATCAGTCCGCCCACGATGGAGATGCCGAGCGGACGGCGCAGCTCGGCGCCGTCGCCGAAACCGATGGCGAGCGGCACCGCACCGAGCAGCGCGGCCATGGTCGTCATCATGATCGGGCGAAAGCGCAGCAGGCAGGCCTCGAAGATCGCCTCGCGCGGCGCCTTGCCTTCGTTGCGCTCGGCCTGCAGCGCGAAATCGATCATCAGGATGGCGTTCTTTTTCACGATACCGATGAGCAGGATCACGCCTATCAGCGCAATGATCGACAGTTCGCTGCCGGAAGCGAGCAGCGCCAGCAGCGCGCCCACCCCCGCGGAGGGCAGCGTCGAAAGAATCGTGAGCGGGTGGATATAACTTTCATAGAGCATGCCGAGCACGATGTACACAGTGAGGAGCGCCGCGAAAATAAGCATCGGCTGGTTGTCGAGCGCCTGTTGGAACAGGCGCGCCGTGCCCTGAAAGCTGCCGGTGATGCCCGTAGGCATGCCGATCCTCGCCATGGTGTCGCGTATCGCCTGCACCGCCGTTGAAAGTGCTACGCCTTCGGGAAGGTTGAACGATAAAGTAGTCGCGGCGAACTGCCCCTGGTGATTCACCGCAAGCGGCGTGGTGGTCGTTTCATAGCGTGCCAGCGCCGCAAGCGGCACCTGCCCGTGCGACGGCGACAGCACGTAGATATTGTTAAGCGCTTCGGGACTTTGCCAGTAGCGCGGTGCGGCTTCCATGACGACACGATACTGATTAAGCGTCGCGTAAATGGTCGAGACCTGCGCCTGCCCGAAGGCAAGGTAAAGCGCGCCGTCGATGGCGGCAGGCGTTACGCCCAGGCGCGACGCTCCCGCGCGGTCGATTATCAGGCTCATCTGCAGGCCGCCCACCTGCTGGTCGGTGTTCACATCGGCGAGCTGCGGCACGTCGAGCAGCGCCTGCTGCAGGCGCGGCGCCCAGCTTCGCAGTTCGTTGATGTCGTCACCCTGCAAGGTGAACTGGAAGGACGCGTTCGATTCCCTCCCGCCGCCGCGAAAGTCCTGCACCGGATTGAGCGTGAGGTTCGCCCCTGGCACTCTGGCGAGCTTGCCGCGCAAGCGACCTATGATCTGCTCGGCGGAGGCGCGTCTTTCCTTGAGTGGTTTCAGCGCGACGAACATCCTGCCGGTATTGCGCTGCGCGCCGCCGGTGAAAGCGGTGACATTCTCGACCGCCGCGTCTTCCAGAATGATGTCGACAAAGCTGGCGAGCTTTTCGCGCATCGCCTGGAAGGAAATGCTCTGGTCGGCCTGGATGTAACCGATCAGCCTGCCCGTGTCCTGCTGCGGCAGGAAACCCTTGGGTACGATCACGTAAAGGTAGAAGTTGAGTCCGATGGTGGCTGCCAGTGTAAGCACGATCAACAGCGGATAACGCAGCGCCCATGTCAGACTGCGCGCATACGCGGCGGATACGCGGCGAAAAGCCTGGTCGCTCCAGCGCATCAACCTGCCAGGCGCCGCGCCGGGTGGGCTCCCCGGCACGCTTCGCGCGGTCCCGCGCAGCAGGCGCGCGCACATCATCGGCGTGGTGGTGAGCGAAATCAGCAGCGATACCAGGATGGCGACCGACAGCGTCACCGCGAACTCGCGGAAGAACCGCCCGATCACGCCGCCCATGAGCAGGATGGGAATGAATACCGCGATCAGCGACAGACTCATCGACACCACCGTGAAACTCACTTCGCGCGTACCCAGCAGCGCAGCCTCGTAGGCAGGCATGCCTTTTTCCATGTGCCGTGAAACATTTTCCAGGACGACAATGGCGTCATCGACCACGAAACCGGTGGCGATGGTGAGCGCCATCAGCGAGAGGTTGTCAAGACTGTAACCCGCCACATACATGACGCTGAAGGTGCCGATGAGCGACACCGGCACGGCGATTGCCGGGATGAGCGTGGCGCGCAGATTGCGTAAAAACAGGAACACCACCAGGATCACCAGCGCCACCGAGATCACCAGAGTGCGCTCGACCTCGAAGAGCGACGCGCGGATCGTCGAGGTGCGTTCCATCATGACCTGCAGGTTGATCGCCGCCGGAATCGAGGCGCGCAGCTCGGGCATGATCGCCTGCACGCGATCGACGGTTTCGATGATATTGGCGTTGGGCTGGCGGCTGACGATGAGCAGCACCGAGGGACGGCCATTGGCCGATCCGGCGTTGCGCAGATCCTGCACCGAATCGACCACCTCGGCGACATCGGCAAGCCGCACCGCGGCGCCATTGCGATAACTGACGATGATCGGAAGATATTCGGCCGCCGTCTTCGCCTGGTCGTTGGCGTAAATCTGCCAGCTTTTATCGCCTGCTTCGACGCTGCCCTTGGGCCGGTTGGCGTTCGCCGCCACGATCGCCGCGCGCACCTCGTTGAAGCCGATCGCATACTTGTTGAGCGCGGTGGGGTTGAGCTCGACACGCACCGCCGGCAACGAGCTGCCGCCGACGTTGACCTGCCCGACGCCCGGCACCTGCGACAGTTTCTGCGCGATGATGGTCGAGGCGGCATCGTACATCTGCCCCTGCGTGAGCGTGTCCGATGTCAGCGCGAGAATAATGATCGGCGCATCGGCGGGATTGACTTTGCGGTAGGTCGGATTGTTGGGCAGGCTCGAAGGCAGTTGCGTGCGCGCCGCCTGGATCGCCGCCTGCACATCGCGCGCAGCGCCATCGATGTCGCGATTGAGATCGAACTGCATGGTGATGCGCGTGTTTCCGAGCGACGACGACGAGGTGATCTCGTTCACCCCGGCGATGCGCCCGAGCGCGCGCTCAAGCGGCGTCGCGACGGTCGCCGCCATCACTTCGGGGCTCGCGCCGGGAAGCGCCGCTGCAACCGAGATGGTGGGAATATCGACCTGCGGCAGCGGCGCCACCGGCAGCAGCCGGAACGCAAGTGCGCCCGCGAGGGTGATGCCGAGGGTGAGCAGCGTGGTCGCCACCGGGCGGCGTATGAACGGCTCGGTGATGTTCATGATTTGCGTTCCTGCATTGCCGCTGCGACGCCCTTTGCGCGTGCGCGACGTGCGAGGCGGTCGAAGGCAAGGTAGATCACCGGTGTCGTGAATAGCGTCAATGCCTGCGAAACGATCAGGCCGCCGACCATGGCGATGCCAAGCGGGTGGCGCAGCTCCGAACCGACCCCGCCCCCCAGCATGAGCGGCAACGCGCCGAGCAGTGCCGACAGCGTCGTCATGAGAATGGGGCGGAAACGCAGCAGGCACGCCTGGAAGATCGCATCGCGCGGCGCCATGCCTTCCTTGCGCTCCGCGTCGAGCGCGAAGTCGATCATCATGATGGCGTTTTTCTTGACGATACCGATGAGAAGAATTATGCCGATGATGGCGATGATACCCAGATCGGAGCCCGACACCAGCAGCGCCAGCAGCGCGCCGACACCTGCCGAAGGAAGCGTCGAAAGAATGGTGATCGGGTGAATGTAGCTTTCGTAAAGCACGCCGAGCACGATGTACATGGTCACGATCGCGGCCAGAATCAGCAGCAGCGTATTGGTGAGCGATGCGCGAAACGCCAGCGCCGCGCCCTGAAATCCGGTGCGCACGCTCGCCGGCATGCCCAGTTCCTTTTCGGCGTTGTCGATCGCCTGCACCGCCTCGCCCAGCGACGTGTCCGCCGCCAGGTTGAAGGAAATGGTGCTTGCCGGAAGCTGCCCGAGATGATTTATCGACAGCGAGGCGGGCTTTTCGGTGATGGTCGCGAGCGCGGAAATCGGCACCTGCGCCCCGCTCGAAGACGCCACGTAAATGTCGTTCAGCGCCTGCGGGCCGACGCGGTATTCGGGCTTCACTTCCAGCACGACACGGTACTGGCTCACCTGGGTAAAGATGGTCGAAATCAGGCGTTGCCCGAAAGCGCTATACAGCGCGTTGTCGATGGCCGCGGGGGTGATGCCCAGGCGCGCCGCGCTGTCGCGGTCGATGTTCACATACGCCTGCAAACCCCGATCCTGCAGGTCCGATACCACGTCGGCAAGCTGCGGCAGTCCCGCCAGCTTGTCGAGCAGGCGGTGCGTCCATTGCGCAAGCTCCTCCGGGTTGGCGTCCTCGAGCGTGAACTGGTACTGCGTGCGGCTCACCCGGTCCTCGATGGTAAGGTCCTGCACCGGCTGCATGTAAAGCGCGATGCCCTCGACCTTCGCCACGCGCGGCTGCAGGCGGCGGATCACCTCGGCGGCATGAATGCCGCGTTGTTCGCGCGTCTTGAGGTTGATGAATAGCCGCCCGCTGTTGAGCGTGGTATTGGCGCCATCGACACCGATGAACGACGACACGCTTTCCACGGCAGGATCTTCGAGAATCGCGCGCGCGAGGTTCTGCTGGCGCTCGGCCATCGCCATAAACGAAATCGACTGCGGCGCCTCGGATATGCCCTGGATCAGGCCGGTATCCTGCAGCGGAAAGAATCCCTTGGGAATGAAAACGTAAAGCAGCACCGTAAGCGCGAGCGTTCCGGCAGCAACCCACAGCGTGGCGGTCTGGCGGTCGAGCACCCATTCAAGCAGCACGCCATAGCGCCGGATGATGGCGTCGAACCAAGCACCGGTGACACGGTAAAAACGTCCCTGCTTTTCAATAGGTGTGTGCTTGAGCAGGCGCGCGCACATCATCGGCGTGAGCGTGAGCGATACCACCGCAGAAATCAGGATCGACACAGCCAGCGTGATGGCGAATTCGCGGAACAGCCGCCCCACCACGTCGCCCATGAACAGCAGCGGAATGAGCACCGCGATGAGTGAGAACGTCAACGAAATAATGGTGAACCCGATTTGCGCCGAGCCTTTCAGCGCCGCATCGAGCGGTGACTCTCCGGCCTCGATATAGCGCGCGATGTTTTCGATCATCACGATGGCGTCATCAACGACAAAACCGGTGGCGATGGTGAGCGCCATGAGCGTGAGGTTGTTGATACTGAAGCCGGCGAGATACATGACGCCGAACGTGCCGACCAGCGACAGCGGCACCGCGACGCTGGGAATCATGGTCGCGGCAAAGTTGCGCAGGAACAGAAAAATCACCATCACCACCAGCGCCACCGCGAGCAGCAGCTCGAACTGCACATCCTTGACCGAGGCGCGAATCGTCACCGTGCGGTCGGTGAGCACCATGACATCGACCGACGCCGGCAGGGCAGCCGTGAGGCCCGGCAACAACTGCTTGACGCGATCGACGACCTCGATGACATTGGCGCCGGGCTGGCGCTGAATGTTGAGCACGATGGCCGGGGCATCGTTCATCCACGCGGCGAGCTTGACGTTCTCGGCATCCTCGATCACTTCGGCGACATCGGTGAGATACACGGGAGCGCCGCCGCGGTAGGCGATAATTATTGCGCGGTATTCGGCGGCGGAACGCAACTGGTCGTTGGCGTCGATGGTGTAGGCGCGCGCCGGGCCGTCGAAACTGCCCTTGGCCTGGTTCACGTTGGCCGTGGCGACTGCCGTGCGCACATCCTCGAGATTGAGCCCGGCCGCGGCGAGCGCCCTGGGATTGGCGCGGATGCGCACGGCGGGGCGTTGCCCGCCGCTCAGCGTCACCAGCCCGACGCCCGGAAGCTGCGAGATTTTCTGCGCGATGCGCGTGTCGACCAGATTCTGCACCTGCGGCATGGTCATGGTGCGCGAGGTGATGCCGAGCGTAAGGATGGGCGCGTCGGCGGGATTGACCTTGCTGTAAATCGGCGGGCTCGGCAAATCGGCCGGCAGAAGATTGCCGCCTGCGTTGATCGCCGCCTGCACTTCCTGTTCGGCGATATCGAGCGACAGCGCCAGATCGAACTGCAGCGTGATCACCGATGCGCCGCCCGAGCTGGTCGACGACATCTGTTTCAATCCCGGCATCTGGCCGAACTGGCGTTCGAGCGGCGCGGTAATGCCCGATGTCACCACGTCGGGACTCGCGCCCGGATAAAGCGTGACCACCTGGATGGTCGGGTAATCGACCTCGGGCAGCGCCGAGAGCGGCAACTGCCGGTAGGCGAGAAATCCGGACAGCAGAATAGCGAGCATCAGCAGCGAAGTCGCCACCGGCCTTTCAATGAAGAGACGCGAGGGATTCATGATGCTACCCAGTGCAGAAGGCTAGCCCGCCGGCTTGCCGGCATCGGCTGGCGCTTCAGGGTTGCCCCCGCGCCGCTGCCCGCGCTTGCCTGGGTCGCGCCCTCCGGGCGTTCCTGAACGCGGCGACACTGCGCCGGGCACAATCACGTCGACCTTCGCGCCCTCGCGCAGGCGGTCGATGCCGTCGGTCACCACCAATTCTCCGGGAACGACACCCGCTTCCACCGCAACGCTATCTTTTTCCACCGTGCCCAGTTTGAGCGGGCGCATGGTGACCGTCTTGTCTTCTTTCACGACATACACGACCGCCCCCTGGGTACCGCGCTGCACCGCCGCTATGGGGATCAGTACCGCATCCCTGCGCGTATCGACGGTCATGCGCACGTTGACAAACTGGTTCGGAAAAAGATTGCCCTCGGCATTCGGCAATTGCGCCTTGAGCTTCACGGTGCCGGTCGCCACGTCGATCTGGTTATCCACGCTCAGCAGGAAGCCTGTTGCCAGCTTGATTTTCTCCTCGCGGTCCCAGACTTCGACCCCGAGCCGTTCGCCGTTTTTCAGGCGCGCCAGCACGCGCGGCAGGCTGTCCTGCGGGATGGTGAACAGCACGCTGACCGGATCGATCTGCGTGATAACCACCAGCCCATTGGCGTCCGTGGCACGCACCATGTTTCCGGCATCAACCTGGCGCAGCCCGAGACGCCCCGCAATCGGCGCAGTCACTTTGGTATAACCCATTTGCAGGCGCGCATTGTCCAGCTGACCCTGGTCGGCCTTGACCACGCCTTCATACTGGCGCACCAGCGATTCCTGCGCATCGAGCTGCTGCTTGGCGACCGAATCCTGCGCGAGCAACATGCGGTAACGCTCAAGATCGATGCGCGCATTGGCGAGCAATGCCTGGTCGCGCGCCATCTGGCCTTCGACCTGCAGGAGCTGCGCCTGATACGTCGCCGGATCGATCTGTGCGAGCACTTCACCCGCTTGCACCAACTGGCCTTCGCGAAACAGCACACTTTGCAATTGCCCGTCGACACGCACTTTGACAGTCACCGTCTTCAGCGCATTGACCGTACCAAGACCGCCTTGAATGATGTGCATGTCGCCCAGTTTCGCGGCGACCGCGGTAACCGGTTGCAAGCGGTTGGGATCGGCGCCGAAGCGTCCGCCGCGAGCCGCGCCCGCTGCGCCTTGCGCACCGGCTTTCCGATCTCCCTTGACTTCACCCTCTCCGCTCCGCGGCCAGAAAAACCACGCCGCACTCACGGTCAGCAAAACCACAACGGTCACTATGCCCGCCAGACGCCAGTAAGAAGGGAGTCTGGATTGCATCGCCGAAGGCAGAACGTGTTTATCGCCAGTTTGATTGTTCATTTTTTTACGTTGCCTGAAAAGTATGCGCCAAGGGGTCAATTCTGCCCTGCATGCTTGTTGCAGGCGCTATTCGCCTACGGGCACCTCTAAAAATCCCTTATCTGTCATTCCCGTTTTCACGGGAATGACGAATTATTAGAGGCGCCATTACGCAAGCGACAGTGTAATGTCATTGGAATCCGCTTCACGGATTAGACCAGAGAACCGGTGCGTTGTGGCCGCCGGCGGGATCATTCCGTCTGCCAAATTGTAACCAATTGAAAGTGACCTGATTTTGGCTGGAGGCAAACAAGTGGGATGTTCGAATATAAAAAAGGTTGACCGATGTTGGCCCAGACATCAGCGTGCCGCTCCGCAACTGCTACTCTTCCAGCGCCAGCCGGCAGGCTTCTTCTTCGCTTAGCTTGGCGCCCTCGGCGAGCAGGCGTTCGATTTCGGCGGGAGTGAGTTTATCGCGCAGCAGCACGTGCAGTCGCGCGCGCGCCTCGTTGGGTTCGCGCCTTCTTCAGGTGGCCGCTAAACGCAAAGTGCCGCGCAAGCGCTTTGGTGGCCCCGCCTCGTTCCAGCAGCGGCAGCGCCTCCGCAAACATGGACGCCGCCTCGCCAAAGCGGGCCATTAACGTCAATATCAGCCCCTTCGCCACCAGAGAAGAACCCAGTCCAACCGGGTCGCCCAAGTGATGGTAGAGGTCGATGGCGTGTTCCAGAGCCGCCGCCGCTTCGGTTGGTACAGAAAAAGTTTGCAGCATTCCCAGCAACAGCCGCAGTCGCGCCTGATCGATCGCGGGGGTGTCCGCGCCGATGCGTGCGATGGCGGTATCGATATGTCTCCTACCTTCGCCATGCAGCGACAGCTCAAGCCACAACGACCCCGAAGCGCCTGCAAGCCCGGTGCCGAGCGCCGCATCGCCTTCCGCGCCGAACGCCCAGTCAAGCGCCGCACGCACGTTGTCGCACTCATGCGCGTAGGTGGCGCGCCACGCGGCATCGGATATGCGAAGCCAATCATCGGGCGCGCGCTCGAAATAGTCGCGGAAATACTGCGCATGGCGGCGCTCGAGCGCGGCGCGCTCGCCTGCTTCATCAAGCTTCTCGCGCGCATAGGCGCGCGGCGTTTCGAGAAGATAATAGCGGTTGGATCGGTTGAGACTTTGGCAGTAGGCGGCCACACAAGGCCAGGGGCGTGTCAGCGATCCGGGTAACCGCTTTTGAGCGACTCACAAACTAAAGCTCCTTAGCCGGGAGATTACTGTTCCCTTTGTGGAACGTACCCCGAGTCCGATTGCATGGTTATTAGCTCATTGAGGAAACTAGTGAATATTTGAATATTGCCTTTGCCAGATGCCTGGTTAAGCGCGTTCATATAATCGTCTCGTCGACTTACTGGAACAATGGTCCAAGAGTAACCGCCAGATGCGAACATTGCATTCATCAAGAACCGCCCTAGCCGGCCATTCCCATCCATGTACGG
>Ga0315281_10000726_pt1 | contig 47078 bp, 39 predicted proteins | sample YL17G07_0_MG_FD_204540 | JGI IMG/M metagenome (GOLD analysis project Ga0315281, IMG submission 204540) | Sediment microbial communities from Yellowstone Lake, YNP, Wyoming, USA - YL17G07_0 | ecosystem: Environmental > Aquatic > Freshwater > Lake > Sediment | place: USA: Wyoming | collected...
AACCCCGAGGATCGCAATCAGGGCGATGAACACGAACAGCCCGAGGTCCAACGCCACCGGTATCGGGTCGGCGGTGACGCCGAAGCCGCGAGCGGCCTGGTAAGGCCGCGTGGCGGGATCCCGTCGTCTTCCGCGAGATTGCTTCGCCCCGTCGTGCCCTGCAGAACGGGACTCGCAATGACAGGCACGCCCGGAGGGCATGCCCCACATTGTCGGGAGGTAGGGGCTTGCCTCCGCCCGCACACTCGCTGCACGCTGAACGCGAAACGGCATTCGAAGGGGGCCTCATCGCCGCCGAAAAGGACCGCGAGTGCCGCTCCGGTGAGGAGGCCTCCCGCCCCCACTCGATCACCTACCGCAAGCTGATGAGGTGAGGTGCCTCGCCCCCTGTCAGCTAACCTCTGCGGATGCCGTATTTGCGAGGACCCTGGCGGGCGGGCTACGCCGGGCCTACCACGGCGGCGGGCTGCAGTGGGCCCGGTCCGCCTGGTGCGCACCACGGCCGACGCAGCACCCGGCACCAAAGAAAGCGGGCGAGGCGGGACGTTTCTAGGCCGCGGCCCAACCTGCGGCGGTGCGCTTGAGGCGGAGAGTAGTCGGGGAGGGCTTTTTCCCAGCCCCGGCCTTTTCGAGCCCGTAGGATTCAATGGGCTTCTCCTGAAGAGCCATCAGCCGCAAGAGGCGCTCCGCCGGCGGTCCCATCTGTTGAGGTGCCCGCCTACTTTCCCAGCGGGAGACCGTTTCCGGCGTCACTCCCATCAACCGCGCAAAATCGGTGCTCGAGTAACCCAGGTATGTGCGAAGGAAACGAATCTCTGCTGGCCCTAGCCTGCTAGTCGAGCGCGCCAGGTCATGAGCGATCAGCCGGTGGAGCTCCTCCACTGCCGGAATGACTAGAAACTCTTCACCACATGCGGGGCACCGCCGCACGGGCACGTTGACAAGCGTCACGTCGATGCCGCGCCCGTACTTTCGTACCTCCTGCCTGGTCTCGAGCCTCCCCTCGCCACACACGGGACACAGGTCCTCGCTCATCTTCCCCTCTCTCTCGTTCGCCAGACCGTCACGATGATGGCCTCGGAGTCCCCTCGGAAAGCTACCACCGCACCCATGCGGGTCGTCTCAAGCCTGTACCGCCAGGTCCCTTTGACCAGCTTCCTCTCCGCAGTTGAGCCACACCGCAGAGTGTTGACGACGTCCGGCTCTGTCAGGTCGTCGTCCTCCATCGCGTCCCGCGCGTGCCGCGAGAAGGCGATTGCGCCCTCCCGCAAGATCCGGCTGAGCAGCTTCCGGGCCTGGAGTGCGTCGAGCCGTTTTGTGGTGTCGACCCGGCCTCTGGCCACAGTTGATCTTGCGCCATGTATTGATGAAATGTCAAGCGATACCGCTAGCGTCACGCAAACCACGCGTGCTCAGTAGTTTTCTCGCTGCCAGCTGGGCCCGCGCCGCGCGCGACCTGCTGCTGCCGCGGCTGATGAGCGGCGATATCGCGGTATAGGCTCTGACAGCTATTTCTCCTGGATGGTTGCTGAAACCATCCGCATGAAATACAATGCAGGCATGAAGACGCGGCTGGGGCGACAGGAGTCGGCGATGCTGGCGTACCTGCAGATGCGTAAACACCGCACGGTGCGCATGGGCGACCTGACGGGTCCGTTAAGGCTGACGCCGGCCCAGGAACGCGAGCTGTTCCGCCGCATGCTGCGCGGCCAAATGATCGCCCGTGTACGGCCGGGCCTTTTCCTCGTACCGGCCACTCTCCCCCTTGGCGGCGCCTGGACTCCGACCCCGGCTCTTGCTGTGACGGCACTGATGGAGGACCGCAAGGCGCAATACCAGATCTGCGGGCCGAACGCTTTCAACCGGTACGGGCTCGACGAACAGATGCCGAATCGGGTGTACGCCTACAACACTAGGATCTCGGGGGGCCGGACGGTCGGCGCGGTATCGCTCACGCTGATCAAGGTCGCCGAGCGGAGGCTGGGGAATACCGAGGTCACAAAGACCCCCGACGGCGAAACCGAGGTCTGGGCCTCACGGGTGCGGACGCTCGTTGATGCGGTCTACGACTGGGCGCGCTTCAACAGCCTGCCGCGAGGGTTTCGCTGGATCAGGCGGGAGCTCGCGGCGCGGCGTGTCTCGGCCGCCGAGCTGGTCGAGATGACCCTGCGCTATGGCGACAAGGCGACGATTCGCCGGATTGGCTGGCTGCTCGATGAACAAGGCGTGCCGGATGCCCTGCTGCGCAAGCTGGCGCGGGCACTGCCCGCGTCCTCCACCCTGATTCCGCTGAACCCGGTAAAGCCGAAGCGCGGTCGTGCAGATCGCCGTTGGGGCGTGGTGGTCAATGAAGGCACCTGAGACCGAGACCGCCCGCTGGCACGAGGACCGCGAGCTGTTCCGCACTGCGCTATCGTTCACCGCGACCCGGACCGGGTTTGCTGAACGACTGATCGAAAAGGACTACTTCTGCACGGTGGTGCTCGACTACCTCGCCGGCGTCGAAGGACTGGTGTTCAAGGGTGGGACCTGCCTGGCAAAGGTCCATGCCGCTTTCTACCGGCTGAGCGAAGACCTTGATTTCGTCATCCCGATGCAAACCGAGGCCACGCGGCGCCAACGCAGCGCGCGCACCGCGACGCTCAAGCGTGCGATCTCGGAGCTTCCCGCGCGGTTGCCCATGCTCCGGGTTGTTGAACCGCTTCGCGGGGCAAACGAGTCAGCGCAGTACCTGGCGACCGTGGCGTATGCCTCAATGGTCTCGGGCGACGACGAGGCGATCAAAATCGAGATCGGACTTCGCGAGCCGTTGCTTGAGCCGCCGGTCGTGGCGCCAGCGGCGACGGTCGTGCTTAATCCCGTGACAAACTCGCCGCTCGTTGCGCCGGTCGAAGTTGTGTGCATGTCACTGCGGGAAGCGCTGGCCGAAAAGACAAGGGCTGCGTTGAGTCGCCGGGAAGCCGCGATTCGCGACTTTTTCGATCTCGACTACGCTGCGCGCGTGCTGCGCATCGGTCTGGCCGAGCCGGCGATGATCGAGCTGGCGAAGGCGAAGCTGGCGGTGCCGGGCAACGGCCCGGTGGATGTCTCCGCGGACCGCCTGTCAGAGCTTCGCGCACAGGTCGACGCGCAGCTTCGACCGGTGCTGCGCCCGGCCGATTTCGAGGCGTTCGATCTCGATCGGGCGTTTAGAATCGCGAGTAACATTGCGGCTGCGCTGGGCAAAGCTCGATGATCACCGACATCAACTCCGAGGACCGGCTGGTCCAGCAGACGTTCGCCGATCACCTGCGCGATGCGCTCGGCTGGGAGAGCGCCTACGCCTGGACCGAGTAGACGTTCGGCCCGCACGTCCGCCACGAGACCGCTCCTGGAGCGCTTCGATCTCAATCCCTCCATCTGGACGAAAGGGACATTCGGGTCTTCTCACGCGGTGCCTTGTCGACACCCTGCTTCTCGTAGCGGCCGCCCGCCGGGCGGCCGCATGCCACCCAAACACGAGACGCGCACGCAGCCCGTCACTCCCGCGCACGCAGTCGTCATCCCCGCATGCAGTCGTCATCCCCGCGAAAGCGGGGATCCAGCGGCGCCGATTCTTTCCTGCCTTCCGATTCTTCCAGCACTCTGGATTCCCGCCGGAGCCTGCCCCGGACTCTGATCCGGGGTGGGAATGACGCAATCGGGCGGGACGGCACGTCGCTTTCGCGCGGCACTCCGAATTCGAGCACGCCCGCCGTCTTTGTTCCCTCTCCCAGGGGAAGAGGGAGATGAGCGTAACCGTCCTGCACAAGGATCCATCTCGGTCCCTCTCCCAGGGCGAGACGGTCAGGGTGAGGGGACAGCAGAACGCACCCGCCATCGCGTGAGACCCTCGGTTGCCTTGTCGGCTCTAGCCTGGGAAGAGCACACTGACGCTCTCGCGCCCGTGAATGCGGCGGATCGCCTCGCCGAACAGCGCAGCCACCGAGACCACCTCGACCTTCGGAGAGAACTCCATCGGTGGCGTCTCCACGGTGTCCGTGACGAGCAGGCGCTCGATTGGACTGGCATCGATCCGCTGTATTGCTCCCGGTGCGAACACGCCGTGGGTCACCATGGCAAACACCCTCGAGGCGCCGTGCTCCACCAGGGAACGGGCCGCTTCCACGAGCGTCCCGCCGGACAGCGTGAAGTCATCCACGATCAGCGCCGCCCGGCCCCTGACGTCACCGATGATCTCGACGACCTCGGCGTGCTCGTCGTGGCCCTTACGCTCCTTGTTGCCAATCGCCAGTGAGGCCCCGAGGTAAGCGGCGTACTTGCGCGCCTTCTTCACAAAACCCGCGTCGGGTGCGACAACCACCGGCTCATGAAGGCCCATCTGCCGGACTCTGTCGCACAGGGCAGGGAGCGCGTACAGATCGTCAACCGGGATCTTGAAGAAACCCTGGATCTGCGGAGCGTGCAGGTCCATCGTCACCATGCGGTCGGCGCCCACTGCCTCGATGGCATCTGCGCACACCCGCGCCCGCACCGAGACGCGCGGCTCGTCCTTCTTGTCTCCTTTGGCGTAGCTGAAGTAGGGCACGACCGCGGTGACGGACTGGGCGCTGGCCCGCTTGAACGCGTCGATCCAGAACAGCAGCTCCATGAAGTTGTCGTTGGCCGGGAACGATGTCGACTGCACCAGGTAGACACTTCGCCCCCGCACGTTTTCGAGAATGCGGACGAAGAGATTCCCTTCGGAAAAGCGCAGCACCTCACCGGCGCAGACCGGCACCCCGAGGTACTCGCAGATCCTGCCAACAAGCTTGCGGCTGCCTGAGCCGCCAAAAACCATGATCTCGTCTGGATCCATCGTCTCCACCTCTGGGTCTCTAATGAAACCCTTCGAAGAAATCACCTTAAGTCCGTTCCGACCGGCCCGGCAGGCGCCCGCCCGAGTCTTTGATCAATCCTTGCCCGAGGTTATCATCAGTCAAGGTGACAAGCGAGACTTCTATCCATGATCTGGAAGACGACTGACGCCGCCACTCCTCGCGACATTGGCCGTTCCAGAGCGCTCCTGATGCTGGTGATCGTGCTGGCCGGCGCCGCGCTCCGCGTTGCCTATGTCAATCGGCCGCTCGACGACCGGATGCGCGCCCCCTGGCGCCAGTCCGACTACACCCAGCTTGCGCGTAACTACTGGCGCGAGGATGCCAACATTTTTCATCCACGTATCGACTGGCGCCGCGACGGCCCGGGTCTTGTCGAGATGGAATTTCCGCTGGTCCCGTGGACCGCCGGCATGTTGTACCGTTTGTTCGGCTACCACGAGGCGATCCTGCGCGCTCTCTCGGCGATCCTCGAAATCGGAGGTCTCCTCCTCTTCGCCGGCCTTGCGCGCCGCCTACTGCCGGAGCCGGGCGCCCTCGCTGCGCTTGCCTTTTACGCTTTCAACCCGCTCCTCATCTATCTTTCGACGGCGATGCAGCCGGAGCCGCTGATGCTGTTCTTCTCCCTCCTGGCCGTCGTCCTGATCGCGCGGTGGGATCGAACGGGGTCGACCGCAATGCTTTTCCTCGCCGCGGCGGCGCTCGGCGGCAGCATCCTGGCGAAGGCACCTGCCGCCTGCCTCGGGCTCATGTTCGCGTTCGTGATCCTGCGCCGGTCAGGCATCGCAGCGCTCAAGGACATCCGCGTGTGGGTCGCGGGCACCCTCGCCCTCGCGCCGCCAGCGGCCTGGTACCTCTGGGCCAGGCATTTCTGGATCCTCTATGGCAACTCGCTCGGCCTGTCGAACGAGAGCCCCTTCCTCGGCCTCGAAATGCTGCGGCGCCCGGGATGGGTCCTCGGCCTCCTGAAGTGGCAGACCCTGGGCGTGCTCATGCCGCTCGGCTGGATCCTGCTCCTGGCGGCGCGCCGCGCCTCGCGCGCCACCACGGCGCTGCCCTTTGCCTGGCTGGGGTCAGTGTGGATCCTGTTCATCGTCTCGGCGCGGACGACAGCGGCCGACTGGGCCTTCTACTATCACTCCATCGCCGTGGCCCCTGCCTGTCTGTTGATGGGCGCCGGCGTCGCGGCGCTCTGTGGCTCTGGGACCACCCGGGTGCTGAGACTGGCCCCGGGGCGTCTGCGCCGGGGTGTCGGGGCGGCCCTCTCGGCCGGGACGATCGTCCTTCTCGCAGCCGCCACGGTGGTCGTGATCCGGGCGCGCGACGGCCGCGAGGACTTGCGGGCCATGCGCGCCTGCGGCCTGCGTTTCGTGAGCGAGATCCCGCCCGAGGGGCATATCGTCGTACGGGGCGGTTCCATGTACGGGAGCTACGGCAGACCGGTGGCCCACGACCGGTCGATGCTGTTCGCGTGGCTCGACCGGAAGGGATTCACCTACGGGGACGAGGAACTGTCAATCCTGATGCTCGCCGGGATCGCGGCCCGTGGCGGCCGTTACTGGATCGCCGACGCCGACGAGATCAAGGGCCCCCTGCGACAGGCGGTCGCGGAGCGCTTCCGTCTCCTTGCCCAGTGCGAGCCCAAATACTATCTCTACGACCTGCAATCCGCGCCGATGGTTTCCCCGGGCTCAGCAAGCCGGGGAATGGGTGCCAAATGAGGAACAAACCGTCAGGGTTGATCTGGCTGGTGTCTGGTTTAGCCCTCGTGTTCCTGATGCCCAGCAACCAGAGCCTTTGGATAGACGAGGGGTTTACGGTTCCGTACGCCCAGGAAGACAGCTTTACCCAATTCATGTCGAGACTGGAAAACGAGCAGGGGTCGGAAGCGCTGATGCCGCTGGGGATGTTCTCATCATGGGCGGGGGCAAAGATTTTCGGACGGTCCGAAGTCGGGCTTCGCGCGGTCAGCGCGCTTTGGGCCGCGGTCGCTGTTCTCCTGCTCTGGCGGGCCGGGGTACTCATAGGGTTTTCCTGGCTCCCGGCATTCCTGGCCTGCCAACCGTTTCTCTGGTACTACGGCGGTGAGGTGCGGCCCTACGCGATGGTCATCGCGATGAGCTCAGGCCTGTTGTATGCGTTCGTGACCATCTTGTCCTCCGAAGGCGATACGAATCGGGGACTTCACGCGCTCTTGCTCTTTGGGCCCCTGCTGTGCGCGACCCATGTGCTTGGGGTCGTGTCTTCAGCGGTCGTTGCCGGGGTGGTTGGCATAGAACTCCTCAGAAGAAGATGGAGACCCCGACCTCGGGACCTCCCGGCCTTCGCGACCTCGGGAGGAGCTCTCGTCCTTCTCGGCCTGTACTACGCCGGGGTGATCTCAAGAGGCGCTGACATCAACTGGGAGGGGCCATGGAAGGTCGGGCTCGGCAACCTTCTGTTTTCCGGCTATGAGCTCCTCGGTTTCATGGGGTTAGGCCCAGGGCGATACGAACTGCGGCAAAGTGCTATCCAGCGAGGGATCGGTGGTGCGCTCCAGGGCCTTGCCCAACCGGCCCTTGTTGGTCTGGCAGTCCTCGCTCTCCTCTACGCCCTGATACCGCTGCGGTTCTGGAGGCGGTCACGATCAGAGCGGCCTGCAGCATATGGGCTCGCGCTCAGGGCTGGCTTCGTGATCATGGGAACAGCGGGTATCATGTTCGTCCTCTGCCTTATCGTCGGTTCCCCATTCTGGGGGCGTCACCTGGCTTCGTTGCTGCCGTTCTCGGTCCTTGTCGTTGGCATCGCGACCAACGCCCCGGACGGCAGCGGTCGAAGGTCGCTAAACATGTTGACGTTGCTCCTTGGCGCGACTCTGCTGACCTCCAGCCTCCTGGTGCGGTTCCATCCCGATCACCGGCGCGATGATTACCGCGGTGCAGCGCGCATCGCACGCATCGCGGTTCAGCAGGGGGAAACAGTCTGGTGGGCGGCGGCGCCTGAATCTGCCGAATACTACGGCGTGGTGTTCTGTCGCGTAGGCGCGGCTGAACAGCGAGCGTGCGTGGTTCGCACCGACAATCGCGATAACGAAAAACTCAAAGGCCTGCCGGATCCGGATGTGATCCTGATCAGCAAGCCAGAGCTTCATGACAGAACCGGCGAGGTACGACGCTACATTGAGGAACACGGGTTTCAATTGAAGTGCCGGTTGATGGCTTTCGAGGTGTTCTCGTTGCCCTGAGAATCGAACAAGAGGCGCCGCCGATTACCGCGCCCGACAACTCACTACTTTGGCCTGACGCAGTGTAATTGGGGCTCTACGCAGGACTTCCTGAGACCGCCCCGGCCAGCCTGGACAGCGCTCGGACTTGCGCTATCCTCGAACTCAGTGAAAAGGAATCTCGTATCCCTCGGCTTCTCGTCGTGCTTGGCAGGTGACTGCGTGACCAGCGTGGATCGGTGCTCGGCCGAGGCTTATCGACGGGACCTCAGCTGCAGAGGCGTTGAGGCGCACGAGTCGGGACATCTCGCGAGGTGTAGAGCATGCATCTGACTTTGCTGCCGCAGGTGCTCCTGGTAAGAACCGGCCCTGTGGACTACGCCGTGTGGAACTACGGCGGCCTTCTCGGCGTTATCCAGCGCCGCCGCTTCTGGCTCGTTCTACGTCTCCTCTCCTCGCGGACCTTCAAGTCCGTTCTCGAGGTCGGCTACGGTAGCGGGGTCTTTCTGCCGGAGCTGGCAAAGCGGTGCAGCGAGCTGTACGGCATCGACATCCACACCTGTGACCGCGAAGTGACGGCCGCGTTGTCGAAAGTGGGCGTACGCGCGACCCTGAGAAGCGACAGTGTCACGGCCATGCCCTTCCCGGATGCGTCCTTTGATTGCGTAGTGGCCGTCAGCGCCCTCGAGTTCGTCGATGACCTCGACGCGGCGTGTGCCGAGATCGCACGGGTCTTGAGTCCGGATGGAACGCTGGTCGTAGTCACGCCGGGCCATTCGGTGCTTCTCGATCTAGGCCTCCGCCTCCTCACTGGGCAGTCTGCGAAGGCGGACTTCGGTGATCGCCGAGCGAAAATTGAGCCAGCCCTTCAGGACCACTTCAAGCTGCTTCAGCGCCGCCACTTCCCGCCCTTCGTCCCGGCGGCGGGCTGCGTGTATCGTTGTTTCCTCCTACGCAGACTCTGAAGGGCCTTCGTTGGCAATCGCACTGCGTCAGACTCATCCGGCTCTCGAGATCCATTCGCGGTGTCACAATGACCGTCGAGGTGTTCGAGTTGCCCTGAATATCGAATGAGGGACCCCGCAAAGCTTCGAAGAGAAGATTCTGTTGAGGACAACCCCTCTTCCTAGGCCTTGAGGTTCAGTTCCCCTGGCGAGTGAACCGCTAAGGATGAGTTCTGTTGCAGCTTCCTTGCCTGCTCGCCAAGGGACGTGACAGTGTACCACGCATCAAGGCTCCCCAGCACCCGACTCAGCAACTCGCGCTTGCGGGTTGTGTCCAGCTTCATCGCCGGGAAGAAGGTCAGTTCCGGCACATCCGAGGAGTCGAGGAAATCCAACGGGTGAAGTAGCAGTGAAGGCTCGGTACCGCTGATCCGGCACATCCACAGCGCGGTTTTGAAGTAGAGCACGGCGAGTCCGATAGAGAAAGTGCTTAGGTAGAGCAAGTAGCTGAAGTGGAAAGGCAGCTTGAGCAGAGGCATGGTGGTCACGGGGATTTCCAGCAGTTGACCATTCTCGAGTTGCCAGCGATAGGGACGGACCGGCCGCAACCCGTCCCTCAAGCCACCGAACAAGACCTTCCGCCGGGTCTTTTCTTCGTCTTTGAGATCAGATGTCAGGAAGTAGTACGCCCGAGCGAGAGGCCCGAGGAATGTGGGGAGAGTCGATGCGTCGTAGACGTAGCCCCTCCGCGCCAGAACTCTCAGCGTGGACCCGGAAAGGCTGTAGCCGGGGCCTCGGAAGCCCTGTGGCTTGCGGCCTGTCGCTGCCTCGACAGCCTCCTCCGCCCGAGCGATCTCCTGCTCGATCTCCGACTCTGAGTAGAGGTGCAGCCAGGGCTCGTGGTGGAAGGAGTGGTTGCCCATCTCGTATCCCGCCGCGGCCAGTGCACCGAGCGCCTTTTGGTTCCGCTCGAGGGCAGCGTCCTGCCCGACCACAAACACGGTGATGGTCCAGCCCCACTGGCCGAGGACGTCGAGCGCCCGGGGCACCACAACGTCGAGGTACGACGGGAGAGCTTCCCAACCCGGGTCGCCGTGCGTCTTCATGTAGGACCACTGGTTGTCGAGATCGAGCGACAGAGAGCACACTGGTTTGGCCATGTCAGAAGTCCCTTGCGGCTCTTCCGGCTGGGTCGGGGCCGCCGCGCGCCCCGAGGAGATCGGGCAACGCCTCCTCGGCGAGTCTGACCGTCTCGTTGACGTTGAGGGTCCCGTTGACGATGTGCGCCGAGTTCAGAATGTGGACCCCGAATAGAGACGTTTGCCTGGGAGGGCAATGGTCCGAGTAGTTCAGAACCGGCAGGGCGTGGACGTAGCGTTCGCGCGACACGCGGAAGCAAAGAACATCGTCAGGGACCAGGAACGGATACATTCGAAACAGCGCGCCGAGGAACTGTTCCTTCACATCTTGATCCGGGACGGCGAACAGAGAATTGTCACTGCCGACGTACTTGGGAAGATACACGAGGGTGTTGCCCTCGAACTGCCCGCGGTCAACCAGGCTCGACATCTCTATCACCGCGGTAAACGGGACCCACGATTCGGTGATGTTGGTGACGTAGAAGCCCGCGAGGGGTTTCCTGAGCAGTACCGACGCGCAGACGATGCCCTGGTACTCGACCTGTTCGAGGCGGGCCCGCTCGTCGTCCGAGAGGCCCGGACAGATCCGAGCCGCAATGGGGGCGGGTACGGTCACCACGACCTGATCCGCTGCTATCCGCGTTCCTCCTGCCAGCTCTACCATCACGCCACTGGAGTCAGCAGGTATGATCTTTGTCACCTCTGCTCCGAGCCTCAACTCGACGTTCTCGCCGATCAGGCGTTCGCGAAAGACATCGAGAACCCGCGCGTAGCCTCCCGGGACGTATCCGAACATCTCCTGCTTCAGGCCCGTGCGCCGGGCTGCGTACATCCTGGCGATCGTCGCCCAAATGAAGGCCGCAGATGTCTTGGCGTAGTTGTCCCCCAGCTTTGCCCGCAGCAAGGGGAGCCAGATCTTGTCGAAAGTAGCTTTCCCCGACCATCTGCGGAGCCAGGTAGCAACCGGTATCTTTTCCAGTTTCTTCCAGTCCTTGAGCCTTGAGGCGTAGAGAATCGTCGCCGCCAGGCGGAGCTTTCCCACCATCCCGAGCGGGGGAAACCGAAGGAACTCGAGCGAGTCCGACATCGAGTACAGCGAGCCGTCGGTGTAGAAGCCGGTGCGTGTGCGGACCCACCTGACCTCCTGCTCGAGCCCAAGCTCGGCGAGCAGCGAGCGCAGGTACCGGTCCGACAGGAGAGTGACGTGGTAGTGCCGATCCCAGACCACGTCTCCCAGGCTCCAGGCGCTGGCAAGACCGCCCAGGTGATCGGCTTTCTCGATGAGCGTGACCTGCCGGCCGCGCTGGGCCAGGCGGTGGGCCAGGGTCATCCCCAGGAGACCGCCGCCCACAACCGCCCATCGCCGTCCGCTCGGGGAGCTCATCGGGGGTCATCCTCCCCGGCAGCAGCCGCTCGTATGCCCAGGGCTGACCCGAGCCAGGGGTGCCTCAGGCGGGAGGATCGAGCTCCTCGACTTTCTGATGAGACACCCGATAGGACAGCCCGCAGGCCTGGCAGCGCACGGTCGTCACGGGTTCGCTCAGGTCCTTGAAACGAAGCAGCGGTTGACCGCAGCGGCACACACAGCCCACCGGCTTGGCAGGATGCCCCAGGACCAGGTGAAAGTCCTCGACGGATTTCGTCACCAATGCGCCCATGCCGACCATGGCGAAGCGGCCGATCGTGAGATCGTTGCCGATCACACACCCGGCTCCGATGGTCGCTCCATGTTTCACGAGCGTGGGCAACGTGTGCTCGTCGGGCTCCGATGGTTTGAGGTGCTTCAGGTCCACGGTGGCGGCGCGCGGGAAACGGTCGTTGGTAAACGTCGTGCCTGCGCTGAGCATCACCCCGTCCTCGATCGTGACCGCGTTGCAGATGTAGACCATGGCGTTGATCTTGACCCGGCTCCCGATGGTCACGTCGTAGGCAATGTAGGTTTTCTCACCCACGATGCAGTCATCGCCGATCGTGCTCCCGTGTCGTATGTGCACGCTGTCCCAGATCGACGTTCCCTGGCCGATCGTGACGTTGTCTTCGATGATGGCGGTGGGGTGAACGAACTTCGACATCGTGGGTTCTTCCTTTCGACTCAACAGTCACACGGCGGCACGCGTGGCGGCGTTCACCGGGGTCCAGTGGCTCTTCTGCAACGACTCGTAGGCAGCCTCGACGACCTTCACGGATCCCAGGATATCCTCCGGCCCGACGAGCGGCGCCTCCTCGCCCCTGATGGAACGCGCGAAGTTGGTCAATTGGGCTCGGAATGCGCCGATCTTGTCGTAACCATTGCCGAATGCGGTCCAGTCGGCAGAGTGCATCTGGCGATACTTTGACTGTTTCCACCCCACCAGCACTGCTCCGTTCGTGCCGAAGATGCTGATGTAACGATCCGCTTCCTTGTTGATGGTCCACGAGAGGTCGATGGTGCCGATGACCCCTTTCTTGCTGCGGACGAAAACGCTCACCGTGTCCTCGACCTCGAGACCGGGTCTGCGTGCCCCCTCGATGGCGAGCACTTCGGCCAGGGGACCGAGGAAGTATCTGGCGAGGTCGAGCGAGTGCGTCCCGTTGTCGATCAGCACGCCGCCGCCGCTGATTGCGGGGTCGGAGTTCCATCGTTTCGACATGTCCACCCGCGCGGCAAAGGCGTTCTCGAACAGGACGATGTCCCCCAGGGCTCCGGAGTCCACGATCCGTTTCGCCTCGGCAACGTCCGGAACATAGCGAAACTTCGAAGCCATCGTGATCGTGACGCCGTTCTTCCGCGCGGCCTCGAGCACGCGGACCGTCTCCGCGACGTTCACCGCGAACGGTTTCTCACACAACACATGCACCTTCTCCTCGATGAAGCGAAGGCAGATCTCCGGGTGGCTCGCCGGTGGGGTGCAGATCAGGACGGCCTCGGGACTGCTCTTCTCAGCCATCTCCTGGTGCGAGGAGAAAGAGGCGCATGCGAAGGGCTCGGCGAGCGCCGCCGCCGCGTCCTTGCGCACATCGGCAACGGCTATGACCTCGGCCTCATCGCAGGTCTGGAATGCCCCGGCGTATCCCTGGGCAATCGCTCCGGCACCGACGATTCCGAATCGGATTTTTCTCATCGCACTCACCTCGCCAGGCGGCGCACCGCGTCCGTGATGGCCTTGCCAATTCGACCAACGTGCGCATCCATGTAGTTCTCATTCCACGGAAGTACCAGTATGCGCTCGAGTCCCGAATAGACGCCCGGGAACCTGGCGCGGTCGTAGTCGACCGCCTCGGGTCGAGCGAGCGTGAACGGAAACTGACTGTTTCCGAAGGTTTTTCTCTTCTGGAAGATCTCGCACTCGAAGGCGGGTTTCTGGATGTACCTGGGTGCGGACGCGATGCCGAGTTCCTTGAGCTCCTTGCCCAGGCCCGGCGAGCCGCCTTCCACCACATCGGGGTCCACGCGCAGGCAGTACTTCCAGTACGAGTGCACGTCGCCATCAGCAACCGGGGGCGTTACGATTCCCGGCAGGCCCTTCAGAATCCCCGTCAACTCGTTGGCGGTGCGTACGCGCCGCCGCACGACCTCCGGGAGCTTCGGCAACTGCCCGACGGCGACGGCACCCTGGAGCTCACTCATCCGGTAGTTGAGAGCCAGGAAGTAGTGATCAGGGTTCTTGTCGCCGTAGCCCCAGGCCTTGTTGATGTACAGAAAACTCCGCCGCGCCAGCGCAGGGTCACTGGTGGCGACCAGACCGCCTTCGCCCGTCGTGATGTGCTTCCCCTGTTGAAGGCTGAAGCAGCCGATGGCCCCGATCGTGCCCGCCCGGTGACCACGGTGCTCCGCCCCGAAGGCCTGGGCGGCATCCTCGATGACCGGGATGGACCTCGAGTCCGCGAGGCTCATGATCTCGGTCATGTTGCAGGGGTTGCCGAAGAGGTGGGTGACGATGATCGCCTTGGTTTTCGGGCTGAGGCGCGCTGCGATTGTCTCCGCCGTCACGTTGCACGTGGTAGGGTCCACGTCGGCGAAGACAGGAATGGCACACTGGTAGAGAATGGGTGCCAGGGCCCCCATGTCGGTGATCGGGGTCGTGATGATCTCATCGCCGGGTTCGGGATCGACGGCAGCAACCGCGACGTGAACCGCGGCGGTGCCGGAAGAGCACGCGAACGCGTGGCGGGCTCCCAGGGCTTCGGCGAAGCGAGCCTCCAACTCCTTGACGAACCGACCCTTGGGGCTGAAGAGCATGGCGCTCTTGATCGCTTCGGCGAGCAGCGCGAGCTCCTCCGAACCCAGGGTCCTGCCTGAGGCATCCTGATCGGATGGCAAGGGACCGGCCGTCTCCTGTAACAGACTCTTCTCAGTCATCGATCCTCTCCCTTCGTCGGAGCAACCCATTGGGACATTGCCAACAGCCCAGATCGGTCGGTTTGTCTGCCAACTCCAGGCCCGTCCTGTTGCCTTTATGTCCTGTGTAGTCGATGCAGCTAGCGGCCAAGCACAGATAATTAGGTTGTCTCAACTCGCGTCGCCTGTCAACCGCGCGACCGCAGATGCGAATTCGGGGTATCCTGAAAGGCAGGATATGCAAGGGTTCGACGACATGAGCAGGGATGAACGACCATGACACCCGGTTGGGAAAGAAGGGGGAGCCACTTCCATCAACCTGGTGGGTCGCTCGGAGACCATGCCGGATCGGCGCCCCGCAGCCACCTCCTCACCGTTGTGCTGGAAGACTACTACCACGTTGCCCCGCTCAAGAGCGTTGTCATGGACGATCGCTTGTACCGCTTCGAGCGGCGAGTGGAGTCGAACACCAGAAAGGCGCTCGATCTCCTGGACGAGTTCAACATCTCCGCGACATTTTTCGTGCTGGGTGTGATTGCCGACGAGATGCCTGAGCTCGTGCGAGAGGTGGCCGACCGCGGGCACGAGGTCGCCAGCAAGGGATACTTCCACCGAGGCATCGACGATTTCGACCGCAACGGGTTCAGGGATGACGTGGCGCGCTCGCGCGAGGTGCTGGAGCGAGCATCGGGCGCCAGGGTCCACGGCTACCGCATCGGCCACCGGTGGTTCGCACCTCGCGACCTCTGGGCGCTCGACGTACTGGTCGCCGAGGGGTTCGCGTACGACTCGAGCGTGCGACCCTTGTTCCGGAGGTACGCGCGGGAGCCCTGGCGCCGGCTGCCGCACCGACACTCCTGCAAGGAGGGTGAGCTCTGGGAGTTCCCCCTCTCGACGTGGTCCGTGGGCAGATGGTCATTCCCGATTTCCGGTGGCAACTGGTTCAGGCAGTTCCCCCACTGGCTGATGCGGCGTGCCGTGGCGGCGTGGGAAAAGAGCACACTGGCGCCGTTCCTGATGTACTTCCACGTCTGGGAGCTCGACCCCGATCAGCCTCGCATCCAGGGCGCCCCGCTCGAACAGAGGATTCGCCAGTACCGCAACCTCGACAAGATGGCGGAGATCATCCGCTACTACCTCGGCCACTACCGGTTCATCGGGATCGCCGATTACCTGGGACTGCCGCACATGGGTGTGGTGTCCGAGAGACCACAGCCGCGCCCGGAGGCCTCGGCCGATCAGCGTGAGACCTCGGCCGAGCGGCGTCCGGTCACGCTGGCGGCGTCGAAACAGCCTGTTTCCATCGTTGTTCCTTGCTTCAACGAGGCGTTGATCCTCCCGTACCTCGCGAACACGCTCAAGAGCGTCGAAACGGCGCTCAGCCCCCGATACGACTTGCGTTACATCTTCGTCGACGACGGCAGCCGTGATACGACGTGGTCATCCCTGAAGGCGCTGTTCGGGTCCCAGTCCGACTGCCTGCTCCTGCAGCACCCGACAAACCGTGGTGTGGCGGCCGCAATCCTGTCAGGCATTGGTCGTGCAGAAACCGAGATCGTCTGCTCGATGGATTGCGACTGCACGTACGACCCCCACCAGCTTCGGTCGCTGATCCCGATGCTGACCGACGGCGTTGACATGGTCACCGCCTCCCCGTACCACGCCGAAGGGCTTGTCCGGAACGTGCCGCGCTGGAGGCTGTTCCTGTCCAAATCCCTCTCCTCCATGTACCGTCTCGTTCTGCACCATCGGCTCGCCACCTACACCAGCTGTTTCCGCGTCTATCGACGCAACGCAATGTTGGGGCTCCAGGTCCGGGAAGGCGGATTTCTCGGCGTTGCAGAGATGCTCGGTCGCCTCGATCTGCAGGGCGGGCGCATCGTTGAGTGTCCGGCGGTCCTGGAAGCCCGTCTGCTCGGCCACTCCAAGATGAAGACCGCGCGCACCATTCTCGGGCACCTCCGCCTGCTGATCCGGTTGGGATCCGCTCGCATGACGCCGACCGGCAGCCGCCCCGCCAAGACTTGAGCACGATGCGAAAGGCCGGTTTGCCTGGAATGCAAGAGCGTCGACCCCACCAATGTTCACTATCCCGGTGCCGACGCAAAGACAGGGCCGGCTCCAGTCACACGAGTGTGCAACTGGTTTGATCCTCATCCCAGGGCTCTCGCAAGGGGCGAGTGAGCCGGGCGTCACCAACCTGCAGCGCTCTTAGCGGTCTTTCCCTCTCCCCCTGGGAGAGGGGCAGGGTGAGGGCCCGCTCAGAGGGTTCAGGCCAGGTACCTGGGTGATGTGTTCGCTCCCCGATATTTGGGGGTTTTGTGCCGGCTCCATCCAGCGCGGTCGCCCGCGCGCCGGCACTGCTACCGCGTTTCTCTCGGCGCCAACACTGTGCCAAGTCAGCCGGCATGTGGCCTCGATGGGCCTTGACAGCACCTCGGGCGCGGGTATCCTCGGTCGCAGTGAGAAAGCAGATTGCTCCTAATGGTTCGGAGCAGTTCCGCGCCAAGGGCCGCGGGCGATCCCCTCTCATTGCCCGCTGCCAGGAAGGCTTCTTTCTGTTTGGTCACCAGGGACACCCCGCGGGACTCTCGAAGGAGCCCTGACCCGATGCGCGCACCGCCCGGCCGGCAGAGATGGCTCGCGGTGGCCCTGGCGCTCTTTGCGCTGGCGGTCGGCCTCACTCTCTTCCGTTTGACCCGGTGGTCGAGCGCCGCCGGCTTCAGTCTCAAAGCCGAGTGGGCGATGTTCGATTTCCGCGCGTCGGTCTACTATCCCGCGGTCGCCTTCCTGAACGGCGACAATCCCTATGATCACGAGCAGTTCCTGGCGCACTATCCGATGGAGGGTGCCTTCCCCGTCTACCCTCCCGCCATCCTCTTAGTTCACCTGCCATTCGGCCTCATGAGCTACGCGCACGCGGTCGCGGCGTTTTACCTATATACCATCGCCCTGACCGTGGTGGTGGCCTTCATGGCGGTGCGGATGAACGGCCTGCCCGAGAGCGCGGCGCTCGTGCTAACCGTGGCGTCGGTCATGATCCTGAGCCGGCCTGGCCACATGAACCTGCTCCTCGGGCAGGACACGCTGCTCTATATCATCGGCACCTACCTGGCCATTGACTGCGCTGAGACCTCGCCCGGCTGGAGCGGCCTTGGGGTCTCGCTCGCCTTCCTGAAGCCGACCCTCGGCTTCCCGCTCGTGCTCCTGATGCTGGTGCAAAAGCGGTTCCGGGCCATCCTCCACGCCACCGGCATCGGGGCGCTCATGAACCTGCCGCCGCTCCTGATCCTGATCTACAACTCCGGCGGTGTGGCGCCATTCCTCCACTCTCTGGTCTCCAACTTTAGGGCCCGGGGGCACGACCCAGGCGTCAATCCATTGACGAGCCCGGGGAATCTGAACGTGCACGTGTCCGGGGTCGTCAGCCGCCTCGCGGATCGTCCTCTCGGGACCGTCGGCGAGGCGACCATCCTGCTGGTTGTATTGGGAGTGGCCGCGGTCGCGCTGCGGGTGCTCATTGAGCAAAACGGGCGAGAAGCACGCGCGCTAGCGACAACCGTCGTCGCGCTCGCCGCGCTCACTGGAATTCATCATCAGCCCTACGATCTGCTGCTGCTCACGCTTCCCTGCGTCGCCCTCCTGGGACGCCGGTTCCCTGCGGCGTTCTATGCCCCGAGGCTCTATTGGTCCCTGGTCGTGCTCCTGGCCGTGCTCGCCTTCAATTACGTCGCTACCTTCTCGGGGGTCGCGGCTCTCGGGCTGAGCGGGCTCCCGCTCCGGCTTGTGATCGAGGTGAACCCTATCGCCCTCCTGGCGCTCTTCGTGCTCGTCGTCACCACCCTCATCGTCAAGCGACGACCGATCGTCGCCGAGCTCGCCTCCCGCAGCGGGAGCTGACTGGACAGGCCATCGCCGATGTTGAACAGGGCGCTCGGGACATGCCGACCTAACACGAGGCTGACAACCTGCCCGCCATCATGCTGCAGATCCTGAAGCACGACCCACGGATCGAGGTGATCGTCGTCGACGACAACTTGCCCGGAGGGACCGGGCGGCTGGCCGACGCGCCGGCCATCGCCGACCCCGTGCACACGCCGTGCAATGGCCCGGCCTGCGCTGGGACCAGGAGAAGCACCAGATCAGGTACACAGGCCGAATAGCCCGCGTGCACGACGACCGCAACGCAGCAGCCTGCGACGACCCTGAACCCAGGAGTTTGTCGTTAGTGTGATCATGCACTTTGCAGGCCCACGGCGCCGCGTCATCCGCCATTACGGTGCGTACCCGGGCGTGGTCCGGTTCCGCCGCCCTCGCGATGCGGCGTTGGCAGCAGCAGTGGGGTGTGCCGAGCAAGTGGAGGAGGCACACACCACCGATGCCGCAGCAGACCCGATTCGCGAGCACCGTGTCGAAGATGGGAGCAGCACATCCGCCCATCTGCGAGGTCGGCCCCCCTGCGCGTCCCCGCTGGGCAGTGACGATGCTTATCGACGCGTTCATCACCGGGCCGATGGCTGCCCACAAAGATCCTGCGGCACCTGACAGCCAAGGGGGTCGATGGCTGCAGCCCTCCCGGCTTGCCTAGGCGTTACCACTCAGCGGCGTGACACCTTGGCGCCTGCCGCCGCTTGGATCCCGGCGTCGCGGGGGGCTCTGTCTGGTAGGCCTAGCGGGCAGCGTTTCGCCCCTCGCGTGGTCCCTTCCCCACTTCCTCCGGCGCCAACCCCCCGCCAAGCCACCCGGCATGTGGCCTCGGAGGGCATTGACAGCGCTCTGGCCGGGCCTATCCTCGCTCGCCCTGAGGAACCAACTTTCCCTGTATCATGGAAATCGCTTAGCGGGGGGTACCTCGTGGTAGACACCGTGCCTAAGCTAAACAGGGGGGCTCTCTCGACGTGAATCTGGGCACTCCCTCGACACCGGGTGCCGGGCAAGGCTTGGTGAGACGGGGCTGGTGCGATGTGCTGCCTGCCGGGGCCCTCGCGTCGCTCGCCACGGTGACGCTCTTCAGTGTCGAGGAACTCGCGTGGCGGATGCTGAGCCACCCGGCCGAGGCGGACGTCCTCGTGGTGATGATCGTCGTGTGCGCGCTTGCAGCCGGAGCGATGGCCATGGCGTTGAAGACCTTCGCGCCGGCCTTCCCCGCTTTGTTGGTGGCCCTACTTCCCACGACCTTCGTCATCGCGCACCTTGTTGTCCGCGACCTTGGTCGCAACTCTGTTGCTGTGAGAGCCCTGCTCGGTCCGGGGTACGGGCCTGCCGTTGTGAGTGCCCTCGTCGGCATGGGCTTCGCTTTGGGGATGGCCTGGCTCGTAACACGGCCGCATGCTCTGAGAGTCCTCCTTGCTTCGTCGCTAGCCCTTCTCCCCGTGGCGGCACGGTGGCCGATCCGTCCGCACAGGTCTACAAGCGCTGGTGCCGCCGGTCATCCCAACATCATCCTCCTCGTCATGGACACAACCCGGCGAGATCACCTCTCCGTCTACGGCTACCCGCTGCCGACATCGCCATCGTTGGAGCACCTGGGCGCCGAAAGCGCCGTTTACGATGAGGCCTGGTCGGTGGCCCCGTGGACGCCGCCAAGCCACGCTTCGATCTTCACAGGCCGACTGCCGGCCGAGCATGGCGTCGATGGTCAGGACCCGTCACCATTCCCCCCGGACCTGCCGACGCTCCAGGGGGTTCTTTGGAAGGGGGGCTATCGCACCGCGGGCTTCGTGGCTAACCCGAACCTGACCGCCCGCGGCTGGGATCGCGACTTCGACGAGTACAGGCCGCCCTGGTTCGTGGGCAGCCACTCGCTCATCGTGCATCTCAACGCATGGTTTCTCGGCTGGGACGACCCCTGGGGCGCGCTCGAGGGTGGAACCCACCGGCTGATCGACATGGCCTGCGAATGGTGGGCTTCCGAGGCCGGTCGACCCCGCTTTCTCTTCATCAACCTCATGGATCCCCATCGTCCGTACCGGCCGCCTTTGGATTACGGGCGGCGCTTCCTGGGCGACATTCCACGCGAGGAGGCGGAGGCGGTCGAGGAAGATCCGGATCGCTACACCCTCGGCCTCCGGCTGACCGAGCGCGACAGGCGCAGCCTGAACGCCCTGTACGACGGCGAGGTGGCCTCGATGGACCAGGAGATTGGTCGTCTCGTCTCCTGGCTGCAGGAGCGGGGCGATCTCGATCGGACAATTCTGGTGATCACGGCCGATCACGGGGAGAGGCTCGGCGAACGCGGTCTCGTCGGGCACGAGGCGCCCGCGGAGCAGTCGATGGACCAGTACCTGCTGCACGTCCCGCTGCTCATCCGCTATCCGCAATCGGTCACACCCGGGCGCGTCCCGTCACGGGTGGGCCTAGACGGGCTCGCCGGCCACGTACTACGGCTCGCCGCCCTGGACGTGCCACGGGTCCTGGAGCCGAGGCCTTGGGGCACTACGAGCACGGAGGGAGCCGTCGCGCAGTTCCAAAGCCCCACCTGGATCATCGATCGCCTGATGGCCAACAAGCCGGGACTCGACACCCGTCCGCTGCTGGGGGACTGGGGGTTCGCGACTGACGGGCACTGGGCTTGCTCTTGCCCAGCCGCTGGGCCCACGAGCGCGTGCGTCGTCGTTGACCTCAGCACCGATCGCGACTGGAGGCACAACCTGGTCCAAGCGATGCCCGAGGGCACGGCCCGCCTGTGCGAGGCGGCGCGGTCACTCCCTCGCTTTGGGGCTGTTACACCGTACAGCGCGAGCCCGGACCTCCTGAAGCGCCTCCGCTCGCTGGGCTACGTGCAGTAGCCGGCGGCAAAACGACCGCGGCAGAAGGCCACTCGCCACGGCCACGACGACAGCGCCACCTCGCGGGCTATCGCCCTTCGCATCTACCTGCCGCAGTGGAGGTGGCTCCTGTCCAAACCCCTCTCCTCCCATTACCGCCTCGTGCTGCACCATCGTTTTGCCGATTACACGAACTGCTTCCGCGTATATCGCCGCGGTGCAGTGTCGCGACTTCAGGTGCGGCAAGGTGGATTCCTCGGGGTCGCCGAGATGCTTGGCCGCCCCGATCAGCAGGTCGAGCCGGACCAGCAGGATCGTGCTGGCTGTTCAGATCAGACTTAGCGCTTTCGCTTCGCTTCGCCCCGGGACCAAAGGCTCAGCGCAAACCGGCTGCTCACGCGTGTCTTCGAGAAGATATTGTTGAGATGACTCTTGACCGTCCTCTCGCTGATTCCCAATGAGTGCGCGATCTCTTGGTTCCGCAAGCCACTGCCCACACCCTCGACGACTTCCCGCTCCCTCTTGGTGAGATGCGATGGGAGCTTCTGCCTTTGAAAAGTCGACGGAACCAGCTGATCCAGCGCCTGCGCCGCGACGCGCCGTTGGGCCCACAGCTCCCCGGCTGCCACAGCACGGAGCGCCGCGAGAAGTGCCGGGTAGCCGAGTTGCTTGGCCACAAGCCCCAAGGCCCCGGCTCGCAGCACCGAGATCGTCGTCTCGTCACCGGATCCGCTCGCGAAGACCAGCGTGCGCGTGCTGGGCGCCGCCCGGCGCAGCCGGGCAATGATGCCTTCGCTGTCTGCTCCGAGCGCCTCGTAGTCGAACAGAATCACGTGCGGGTGGTGGGTGGAAACCTCCTCGAGGAGCTGGTGTTCGTTGTGGGCCCGGCCGACCACGTGCAGGTCCCGCTCCCGTTCGAGCAGGCGCGCGAGAACCTCCGACCAGAGAGCCGGCAGCGTTGCGACGAGGACCCGTATCGGCCGGTCGGTTACGGCCCGGCCCTTGCCAAACCGTTTCGCGGTGGGTGGCTTCGCAACGACCCCCGCTGTCGCTCGGCTCTTCCCAGCCACTGTGGTCTTCCCCTCCCAGCCCTAGCCCTTGCGTCTGGTGCTCCGAAGAGTTTGTGCTGATCGCGAACAAGGTAGCACTCGCCACGGGCCTGTCAAGACGGCGGCGGTCCAGGCAAATGCGTTCTGTCTCGTAATCCGGTCTTCGCACTCCAGGCATTCGCACCCCGGTGGCGGGCGATCGGCTCTGCGCCTTTCACCGGGCCTCGTTCCGAGCAGTCATCACGCCAAAGCCGACCAACCACTCAGACTGTAAGGATGACCACACGCGTCACCTCGCCGATGTGGCCCTCCGTACCCACCAAGTCACAGGCCGCAAGCCGAGTGCGTGAGGCGGGGCTTGGGCGGTCGTCCTGGATTACGGGTCGCCCGGCACGCTGGCCAAGGCCGGTCCGAAGGATCGGTTGCTCGGCCTATGCCCTGGGTTGTACCCCGCCCTGAGCCCACAGCGCCAGGGCGAACCGGCTCTCGACGTGGAGCTTCGAGAAGATGTGGTTGAGGTGCGTCTTGACCGTCTTTTCGCTGATGCCGAGGGCGTGACCGATCTCGCGGTTGCGCAGACCGCGGCCGACCGCTTCAACCACCTCCCACTCGCGGCGCGTGAGCGCCACCTGGCCCTCGGGCTCGATCCGCACCGGAGCGGCGAGCTGCTCGAGAGCCTCGGCGGCGGCCTTGCGGTCGGCCCACACCTCGCCGGCCGCCACCGCGCGCACGGCGTTGAGAAGGACGCTCAATTCGACGTCCTTGCCGATCAACCCGGCGGCACCGGCCCGCAGCAACGAGACGACTGTCTGCGCGCCCGAGCGCCGCGCCAGCACCAGAACACGCACCTTGGGGGCGAGCCGGCGCAAGCGGGACACGAGCCCTTCCGCGTTCGGGCCGAGCCCCTCGTAGTCGAGCAAGATCACCTTGGGCGTTTGTTTGGAAGTCAACTGCTGCAGCTCGTCCTCGTCGGCAGCCCGGCCGACGACCTCGATCCACATCTCCCGGCCAAGCACCTGGGCGAGCAACTCTCCCCAGAGCGGCGGATAGACGCCAATCGCAAGGCGCACCGGCGGTTCCTTCGTGAACTGGCTGCCCACCGTGCTCGGCCCCACCTTGTTGATCATGACGCCATCTCCATACGCTCCCCAGCGCGAGGCACCACAGGATCAACCATTGTACCTACAACTTTGATTTTATCTCGTTCGTTCACACTTCGCACGTAAGCGCGATCTTGTTCCGTCTATCTATAACATTTGCTATGCCTTGTCAGACCCTAATGCTGCATCTTTCGAGCCCGACGCAGCCAACCGCTCCACGAAACATCCTAACTATTTGAGCCTTCACGGGGAGGCAACACCCGCGCGTCCTCGCGGCTGCGCGGCGCCCTGCTGGTGACCGTCCCCGTCTTGCGCAACACCCGGCAAGTCCCCTCACGCCCAGCCCCATGCCGTCGATTTGCTGCGCCTTCGTTGGCGCAGAGGAGCCTGTGTCGCTCGCCCGGCGGTCCGGGCGTGAGTGGAGGAGATTCGCGCCGCAGACGCCGGGAGTGATCCCGACCTGCGTGCCCTCCGACGCCGGTTGGCGCTGCTCAATGGCGGCCTCCAGGGCGTGGATCGGCTCGGCTGCGCCCCCTGGGGGGAGGGATGTGCGCCACCAGCTTCATCACACAGCGTTGGATGACACGGAAAGATGCAACCACCTGCCGCAAGGTGCCCTAGCCGAGTTTTGCCAACGTGTTGGGCGGGGATAGCTTCAGTTACGCGGATTGTAACCAGGTTCCTGCCAAGTAACCCTCTCGACGCGCACTACAGACAATCCCAACGGATTGCCCGCCGAGGCGTCTTCCCGGCAAGCATGACCTGACCGCAATTCCGATTCTCTTTCCCCAACGGGACTAGAATAAGTGAAATGATGAGCCCCGGCTTTGCCCACACCCACAGGCGTGGCATCTACGACGCGGTGAAACGCCAACCGTCCTGTGAGATTCAGGCGGCGCCCGCATGGGGCCCAAAATACCCAAAACAGTGCGGCTGGCCGGCAGGTCATACCTTGATAGCCCCGTCCCGCACTCTACCGGATCACGAGCAGCAGGAGTCATCGGGTGGGTCAGTGGGTTCTTCGAAAGTCATCTGGCTGGTCATCTTTTGTTTGGCTTTGGCGTTACGACTGTTTGAATTGGGGAATCAGAACCTATGGTCCGATGAGTGGTCGACCCTTCCGGTCAGCAAACTCGCACTAAGGCCGATGCTGGACAGTTTGGCGTCTGTGCACAGCAATAAGCCTCCGCTTTACTTCCTGCTGATGCATTATTGGTTGCCTTGGGGGACGTCAGAGTTTTGGATTCGCCTCCCCAGCGCGATCCCCGGAGCTTTGACCTGTCTTATCGCGTTGGCCCTGGGTGAGCACTTGTTGGGCAAGAAACACGGATGGATCATGGGGCTCGCCCTGGCAGTGGCACCGTTTCACGTCTATTACAGCCAGGAAGCCCGCATGTATGCCTTGCTGGGGATGTTTGGTGCCATGGCCATGCTTTGCACCTACTTGCTCGCCAAGACCCAACAATGGCTTTACGCTCTGCTCTACCTGGTCTCGGCGACCTTGAGTTGCTACACATTTACGTATGGGATTTTTCTCATACTATTTTCCTGCATTTTCAGCCTTTGTTTTCAGCCTCGACTGCCGCAGAGAGTGGTGCTTATCACCTGGGCGACAAACCTTCTCGTTGCAGGCCTGTTCTGTCCCTGGGTGCCGCGGTTGATGACCACTGTGGAAAGCGGGAGGGGGCTGCATCCGCTCGTACGCGGGATGGTGAGCGACGCGCTAGCCTACTCCTTCTTTTCGTTGGGCCTGGGAACAACATTTGGACCGACGCCTGAACAGCTGCGCGCCCTCGGCCGGCGAATCTTCGTGGAACAGCCGGTAGCCGGCGGTCTGCTAGTGGGCGGGTTTTTGGCGGTAGGGCTGGTAACAGTGATTGGAATGAGACTGCTTTGGCACAGAAGCCGCAACGGTTTCTTCTTTGCCCTGATAGGCCTTGGAGTCTTCTTGGGCTGCCCCGCGGTCGCCAATCTGCTGAAACCGAATGTTCCTTACAACCCCCGCTATGCAATTCTCGCCATCATCCCGCTTTCGCTCGTGTTTGCAGCCTTTGCAATCTGGATGCTGGGCGCAGTAGTCTGGAAAAAGGTTTGCGCGTTTCTGTTCGTGGGGTGCATCGGGGTTTCGTTAGCGAACAACTATTTCAATCCGAGATATGCGCGCGATGATATCCGTTCAGCCGCTCGCTTCCTCGTGTCTTTGGAACCGCCACCTCGCACCATCTTCATCTGCCCCGAATTCGTGGCAGCTACCCTGCGGTACTACTACCAAGGCTCTACGGGGATCGTGCCGCTGGAAGTCGTTGGGGTTTCGGTGGGAGAGGCGCTGAAACCTTTCGCGGGGGAATTAGCCGAGGGTGGGGTTGTCGCCCTCGTCTACACCCGTCCCGACCATGGCGACCCTCAGAGACTCTTGCCAACCTGGTTCAAACAAAGCTATCAACTCCAACTGGAAAAGGCCTGGACCGGTGTAGCCTTGTATGTCTTCGACACTAGGAGGCAGGCCCCCACAGCAGTCAGTTCGTTTGGTGCAACTGCTGCCCGATGATCCTCGAGCGACGCCTTACTTGACGCTAGCTAGGCCGACGACAAAGGCGGCACGGCCCTCGCTCGCGATGAGTGCCTCCCGGGCTCGTGCAAGAAATGACCGTTTGCGTAAGCGACGCCGAACCTGCCCAATGCAAACGTGCAAAATGCCTCTTGGGGAAAGTCGAGGGACCCCATGCAGCTTTCTCCCCACTGACCGTTCTCTCTCCAGGCCTGCAAGCCTCACCGTTGCCGCGCTCGAAAACTGCCTCGCCGTCTCGGCCTGGGTTAGGCCAAGGTTTCTATCCGCGGTCGATTGGCACTGCGATCAACAGGAATTCCTTTGACGGCCGAACCTTTCCTTCTCCTCACAACGCCTGCGTCTCTCATGAGGCGCCGGCGGAACCCGCCTTGGTGCCCCATGCGGACCATGTTCGGGGTGGTCCCTTAACGTGCTGGAGCAGAATAGATTCTCAGGCGGCTACAACCAACCAAACTGAAGACCTAGGTCCAAAGTGGCATTTTTTCGCGGGCCCCCTGACTGATTCACAAGCCCGGAAAGAGGCCTCAAATTGAGCGGTACCACTCGTGAGGCTTTTGCGAGAGAAGGAGGTCACCACGCTCCGGGGTCGTCTCTTACGTGTTCTGGGGGCAGCGTCGGTGTCCCTGCTGCTGGCCGCGCTCTGCACGGCACAGAAGCTCGAGCCGTACCGCGTCCAGATCAACGACGTGCTCGAGTTCCTCTTCTTCAAGAACACCGAACTCAACCAGACGCAAACCGTGGGCCCGGATGGGATGGTCTCACTGCAGTTGATCGGTTCCGTCCAGGTCGTCGGCCGGACAGTCGAGGACATCACGGGCGAGGTGACGAAACGCTACGCCAAGGAGCTGGTCCAGCCCCAGGTAACGGTGGCCGTCAAGGAGTTTTCCGGCCTCAAGGTCTACGTGGGTGGCGAGGTCAACCAGCCCGGGATGCAGGTCTATCGGGGGGGCCTTACGGCCCTTCAGGCCGTGGTCGCGGCAGGGGGCTTCAAGACAACGGCAAGCCTGAGCAGCGTGGTCCTCATCCACAAAGGGCCGCAAGGGGAACCTGTCGCCGCCCTCGTGGACCTGAGCCGTGTGCTCAAGCACGCCGAGGTGGAGCGTGACGTGGCCCTTGCCCCAGCCGACATCGTCTTCGTGCCGCGCTCCGGCATCGCCAACGTGAACCTCTTCGTCGAGCAGTACTTCAAGAACAACCTTCCAATACCGATCTTCCTCGGCTTCAATGTGCCCACGTCGAAATGAGCACGAGCACAGGAAACGGCACGGGTGCAGCCCGCGAGTGGGAGGAGCGATCCTCCTCGCTGCGGGACTTCCTTACCATCGTCTTCAAGCGCCGACGTCTCATCTTGGCTTTCTTCCTGACGACAGTCGTCGTGACGGCCTTGGCAACTTTCCTGTCGCACCCGACATATGAGGCCACCGCCGCCATCCTCGTCAAGAAGGCCTCGGCGGAGGTGCCCCTGGTTCCCAAGGAATCCTCGCAGTTGATCATCAGCGAGGTGACCGAGGCGGACCTGAACTCAGAGATCACGATTCTGAAGAGCCGCCAGGCCATCGAGGAGACGCTTCACGGCCTTGGCGTGGACGAAAGCTGGCGGCACGAGGGGCCGCTGCAGCGCGCCTGGAGGGCCGTGGCTGATGTGCTGGGGGCGCCCCGCCTCTCGTACTTCGACAACATGGTGCTGACGCTCGAGAGGAAGATCGAGGTGTCGCCGATCCGCAAGTCCAACGTCCTCGAGATCAAGTATCGGCACACGGATCCCGAATGGGCCATGCGGGTCGTGCAGGGGCTGACGGAGCGCTACATAACCCGGCGGGCCGAAGTTTACCAGTCTCCGCAGGCTGTCCAGTTCTTCGAAGATGAGACGCGCGCAGCCGAAGCCCGCTTGAGGAAGGCCGAGCAGGCCCTCGAGGCCTACGCCAAGAAGGCCGGGGTGTCGGTGCTGGGGCTGTTCGGAGACTCTCAGGCCCTGGCCGCAGAGAAGGAGGCCACGCTTCGGCGCCTGGCCGAGTTCGAAAGCCAGTACGGGGAGGCCGTGGTCGAGGTCCGGCAGCAGACGGAGCGCGTGGCCGCACTCGAGGCACAACTCGCGGGAGAGCCGGAAAGGCTCCCGAGCTCGATGCGGCTTAACCAGGATCCGACGACGGAGGAGCTCGAGAGGGCGCTGGTGGCGCTGCAGCTCAAGCGGGATGCCCTCGTCCAGGACTTCACCCCCGAGAATCGGCAGGTGCGGGACATCGAGGACCAGATCCGGGCGACTCAGGAGCGGCTGAAAGAGGCCGAGGCACGGGTTGCGAACATCAACCGGACCGAGCTCAACACGGTCTACCAAAACCTCCGGACACAGCTGCTCGTGGCCCGCGCCGACCTGAAGGGAGCCCGCGCCCGGCACGACTCGCTCCAGAATCAGATGGCGAGCTATCGCCGGCAGCTGGAGGAACTCAGCCAGAAGGGCGTCACTGCGGACGGCCTCCGGCGTGAGGTGCGGGCCGCCGAGGAGGCCTTCATGCTCTACCAGAAGAAGCACGAGGAGGCGCGCATCACGGCGGCGATGGACCAGCAGCGGATCGTGAACGTGAGCATCGCCCAACCGGCCCAGCGTCCGCTGGAGCCCGTGGCGCCGCGCAAGGCCCTCAACCTCCTGCTGGGGCTGCTGCTGGGGGGCATCGGCGGTCTGGGCTTGGCCTTCGTCAACGAGCACTTCGACCACTCCTTCACCACGGGCCACGAAGTCGAGGCTCGACTCGGGATTCCACTTCTCGGGACCATCCCCGAACACGAGAGCATCAGAAGGACGAGCTGACACGATGTACGAGACCCACTTTGGCCTCAGGATGAAACCATTCGCGGTGACGCCGAACCCGCGCTTCCTCTACCCGTCCCGCTCCCACCGGGAGGCGCTTGCGGCACTCGTGTATGGCGTCAAACACCGTCGCGGCTTCGTCTGCCTGGTGGGCGAGGTCGGGACCGGCAAGACGACGCTCCTGCGGGCGCTGCTCGAAGGGCTGAACGTGTCGGTCCGCACCGCCCTGATCACCCACACGACCATCGATCGCGAGGACCTGCTGTGGTTGATCCTCAACGAGCTGCTGATCCCGCACGCGGGCCTCAGTCGGGTCGAGATGATTCAGGCGCTCCACGACTTCGTAGTCGCCGAGCTCGAGTCAGGCAGCTTTCCGCCCCTCCTCATCGTGGACGAGGCCCAGAACCTCAACGACGAGATCCTCGAGGAGATCCGTCTCCTGACCAACCTCGAGATCGGCGACACGAAGCTCCTCCAGGTCATCCTGGCCGGCCAGCCCGAGCTGGAGCAGAAGCTCGCGCAGCCTCAGCTCCGCCAACTCGGCCAGAGGATGGCCGTCCGCGCGAGGCTGGAGCCACTCGACCGCGAGGAGACTGCAGCTTACGTGAATCACCGCCTGCACGTCGCTGGGGCGCGCGATCTGCACCTGTTCACCCGCGCCGCCCTTCGCCGGGTCTGGTCCCGGACAGGCGGCATCCCCCGCCTCATTAACATCGTGTGCGAGCAGGCCCTGGTGAACGCTTTCGGGGCGAACCGAGACACCGTCAGCGAAGCGTTCGTTGAGGAGGCGGCTCGCGACCTTGGGCTGGACCGACGACGCGAGAACGGTGGGTTGCCAACGGGATACGAACCAGCGGTTGCTCGGCGCTCGACCTGGCGGACCTTGATGCGGCTGGGAGGCGCGACGTGAGCCGAATCTACGACGCCATGAGACGCGGCGCTGCCCTCGAGGCCTCCCGGCAGCCGCTCGTTACGGCCGGACCCAAGGGAACGCCCCTGGTGGACCGGGTCGCAGAAAGCTACCAGCGGGTCCTTCACGCGATTCAGAGCCGGCAGGGAACGAAACCCGGTAGCGCGATCCTGTTCGTGAGCGCCGCCCACGGGGAAGGGACAAGCACCGTCGCGCGCGAACTCACGACTCTCCTGGTTCGGGACGGCAAGACACGCGCCGTCCTCGTGGACGCCAACCTGCGGACGCCCAGCCAGCACACGGCCTTTGGCGTGGAGCGCGCCGATGGCTTGACCGAGATGGTGGTGCGGGGGTTGGCTCTGGACGAGGCCGTGCGAAACGGCAGCGGCACTCCGGTGCCCCTTGTCACGTGCGGCCGGCCGGCGAGCCATCCAACCCAGGTCCTCGGCGCCTTGGGGCTCCGCATGGCCCTCCAAGCCCTCCGCTCAAGGTTCGACTGGGTCATCGTGGACGGTCCGCCCGCCACGGTTTACAGCGACGCTGGCATCCTCGCCCCGCTGGTGGACGGCGTGGTCCTCATCGTCGAAGCCGAGAAGACGCGATGGCAGGTGGCTGAACAGGCCAAACGGACTCTCGAGGAATCGGGCGCCCGGGTGTTGGGGGCGGTGCTCAGCCGGCGGCAATTCCACATCCCGGAAGCGTTGTACGGGTTGCTCTAGGAGACGAGCGTGGCTACGGGGCAGCGCACAGGAGACCGGTCATGCAGCCACTGAGGCGAAGGCTTCTGCTCGATGCCTTCCGCGTGGCGGACCTGTGCGTCATGACCGCGGCGTTTGGGCTGGCCCTGATAGTGTCGGCCGGAGCGGCGAGCCCGAACAATCCAGCCGCGTTCCTTGCGGTCAGGATCAAGCTGTCAAACACGCTCCTCTTCATGGGGTTTGCGGTCCTCTGGCACGTGATCTTCAGGGCGCACGGGCTGTATCGATCCCGGCGCATCGGGCTCCTGGTGTCGGAGTGGTGGGACCTCGCGAAGGCAGTCGCCCTGGGCACACTCATTCTTGCCGGGCTGGCCGTGGTCCTTCGACTCGTAGCGGTGGACCGCCGCTTTCTGGCCGTCTTTTTCGTTGCGGGGCTCGTCGGGACGGTCCTCACCCGCAGTGCCCTCCGCCTGGTCCTGGGCGAAGTCCGGCGCAAGGGGCGAAACCTTCGCAACCTCGTCATCGTGGGGTGCGGGCCGCGCGGGGCGCGGCTCGGAGCCGAGATCTGGAAGAGACCCGAGCTCGGCTACCTTCTGCTGGGCTACATCGACGACATCCCCCCTCCCAGGAGTTCACTCCACGGTCAACCGGAGAAGCTCCTGGGCGGGCTGAAGGACGCTGCGAGCCTGCTGGGCACCATGGAAGTGGACGAGGTGATGATCTGTCTGCCCCTGCGCTCACAGTACGAGACGATCGCACGGCTCATCACCGTGGCAACGGAGATGGGGCTCATCGTCCGGATGCCCGCGGACTTCTTCGAGCTGAAACTGGCGCGTGCCGAGGTCGAGCACCTGGACAAGATCCCGATCGTCACCCTCGCCGAACCCACTCCCTCGTCGCTGGGTCTGTTCGTGAAGCGCACGCTGGACGTTGTTTGCACAAGTGTGGCGCTTGTCCTCTCCGCTCCCCTGTTCCTGATCATTGCCATCGCCATCAAGCTGGAGTCCCCCGGCCCGGTCTTCTTCGGCCAGGAGCGGGTGGGCCTCGGGCGAAGGAAGTTCCGGATGTGGAAGTTCCGGAGCATGGTCAGGGATGCAGAGTCGCAGCTTGCGAAGCTGGAGCAGCTCAACGAGGTGAAGGGAGCTGCCTTCAAGATACGACAGGACCCTCGCGTGACTCGCGTCGGGCGACTCCTGAGGAAGCTGAGCCTGGACGAGCTGCCGCAGCTGGTCAACGTGCTTATTGGAGAGATGAGCCTGGTCGGACCCCGGCCACTTCCTTTGAGGGATGTCGAGAGAATCCCCAACGGCTGGCAGCTGCGCCGCTTTTCGATGAAGCCGGGGATCACTTGCCTCTGGCAGGTGAACGGTCGTCACAAGATCGACTTCGACCACTGGATGGAGCTTGACCTGCAGTACATCGACAACTGGTCGTCGGGGCTGGATCTCGAGATCATGATGAAGACAATTCCCGCTGTCTTGCGCGGGACCGGTGCGAGTTGATGACTCGTCTTGAAATCTTGGCTTCATGCGCGGTGCTTTGTGACGCGCGACTCTCTATTAGGAACGCTCCTCCTCGCTTGCGCGGCTACGGTGCTCCTTGTGTTCACCACTGAAATCCTGACTGGGCCAGCAGGGCCGCCTGAGTCAAGGCTTATCTTCGTTGTCAGACATCCAGGGACCAGAAGCCTCAATGAATTGGTACCGGATTCGTCCCGCGAAGTTCTCGGAAGGCAGGTGTCAATCAACAGCCTAGGGTTTCGAGATCGGGAGTTCTCCATAGCCAAACCACGAGGCGTCGTCGGAGTAATAGGACTCGGCGATGACTAGCCCAAAACGGCCCAAACCATCGGCTTGGCACTACCCAGGATCGGGCATTTCCATAAGAGCCACCTAACTCGCAGGGATGTCAGCTATTGAACAGTGCCGCATAGTTGCGCAATTGAATACTTCCCCCTTCTTGATTCCTGCGTCATCAGCAAAACCGATAGTTCTCAGCCCCTCATGAAGATAGTTCTCTATAGGCGTCAAGGGTCTTCTTCGCTAAGCGGTCCCAAGAATACTTGTCCTGAACCTTCTGCCAACCGGCGTCGCCCATGGCTCGACAATCCCCGGGATGCGAAAGAAGGTACGAGATCGCTTCAGCTAGCTCATGCGGGTTTTGACTGGACAGAAGACCGTCTCTGCCATGATCTATCACACAGGCAATCGGCCCAATCCGTCCGCCTATCACCGCCTTGCGAAAAGACCATGCCTCTACATAGGCACCACCAAAGCTCTCTTGGGCAGAGGGCATGCAGAGAAACTCGCATGCAGCAAGAGCGGATGTCTTGGTCTCAAGGTCGACAGCGCCGAGATTCAACACCCGCGTATCATGGAGCTTCCGAAACAGGTTTGCTGAATCAGGTATGTGCGGTCCTATGAAGACGAATTTGACTTCTGGGTGCTTCTGCCAGACGATTGGTGCCGCTTGCAGGATCGCATTAACCCCTTTGTACTTGTACTGTTGACCAAGAAATAGGACGAACCGTTCCTTCAGGTCGAATCTGACTCTGAAAGCCTTGGCCGAGTATCTATCAGACAACACCGGCCCAATACCAGTTACGTGTATTTTGTCTTCGGCGACGCCCTTTTCGAGAACAAGGGTGTCCTTTTCGGCCGTTGTGAGGGCAAGAATAGCATCCGCCTCGCGGTAGATCTTGTCATACTCGCAATAGAGATACCCGCGCCATCTAGGATGATGGACCGGTGTCAAGACAAACGGTATATTGCGCTTATGCGCGAAATCCAATGCCGCCCGGATAATGAACTCTCTCCCGATTCTCGTGGCATGAACCAGTGATGGCGCGCCGGCGGCTTCCGCAAAGTACGGCAGCATATGCCCCGATATCTTCCTTACAGATGGTTCCATCAGCAAGTAGTAGACCAGCACCCAGGGAAGCATGGCAGCACGGGTCCAGAAGGAGAACCCAAGCCGCGAGACGGTGACGCCCTCGTATTCATAGCGTTTAGCTGGCCCTGACAACACCGTCGTCCCCCACAGCCAGTCGGTCCGCACATCGGACCAATGACTTATCACACTCACTTCATTGCCGAGACTGCGGATCGCCTTTGCCAGGGCATGCAAGTGTATTTGTGCCCCGCCTATTGATGGCGGATAGCTGGGTGCGACGTAGAGGATCTGCATTCTGCCCTGGCCTCGCTTTAGTAAGTCACCTTGGAATCTTCAGGAACGCCTCATCGTTTCTGTTTGAAGCAGTCAGTGCCGTCAGTGTGCTGCAAAGGGGCTTGCCTTCTCCGGAACTCCAATGCGGCAAAAGAACGCTTCTGGGGGAATATGTTGGGTGCAACCAGGAAGAGACATTCTCGCGTATATCCCACGGCCCGCCACAGCAGCCATTTGCGGTCCAGTATGTCTCCCGCGTCACGCTTTAGACAGGCTGTGAGTAGACAGGGGGCATTCACCAAAATGGCTTGCCCTATCCTTGCCATACACAATAACAGCATTCGTCCACGGCCGAGGTGCTTGCAGTCTATTTGAGCAGATTGACTTCCCCATCTCAGAGCAACCCATAGGAAGTAAGCACGCTCCAATCGATTTGGGGGTATCACATGGTGGACCACAGCGTCGGGGGCTATCCAAATGTCAAAACCTGCTGCCTCGGCTCTAACAACAAAGTCGGAATCCTCTCCTCCGAACAGCATTGAAGCGTCAAACACGCCAATCGATTCAAAGACCCCGCGTGCAATCAGGAGGCTGCCGGTCGGCGGAAGGACCTTACCTCGCAATCTTGTGGCTTTGTCGCCATAGATGTTCTCACCAAGAATGCTCCGGGAGACGGGGCCAAGGCGCGAGAGGCGCTCTTGCGGCAAGTCAAGCAGCCTTGTCCCTCCCACGCAGTCACCGCCCTTTTCTAAAGCAATGGCAACGAGGTTCCTCAACCAATCAGCTTCGGCCAACTGGTCATCATCAAAGAACGCTATCCATCGGCCGCGGGCCTCCGCTACACCCGTGTTTCGTGCCTCAGCTACACCACCTCCTTCTTTGCGCACATATCTGACCGGCACTTGAGAACTTGCGGCGATTTCCTTGACCACGTCGCCTGTATCGTCGGTTGAGCCATCGTCAACGACAACAATCTCATAGGAGAATGCCCCATCAGTTTCTTGACAGATCAGGCTCCCCAGGGCGCGACGAAGCATTTCCGCCCTGTTATAAGTGCAAACAGTCACGGAAACATCTACCTGTTCCACAGCTCTCGTATCCACCTTCGCTTGACTGGACTATTCCCTAGGCCCAACCATCGGCACATCGAAAAGAGAATACTCTCGTTTGCCCATTCGACCGGCAACCGAGTCCGCTAGCCCTATGAGCATCGCCAGGCAGAGGTCGAGCCGCCGATGTTTCAACGCATATGATGCAGCCTTCCGAAGAAACCCGAAGGCAAACCGGCCGTAGCCTCCTCCCCGTTTCTCAGTCATATATCGTCTGAGGTTATAGAACTTGTTTCTCCATAGATAGTAAGTCAGAAACGTAGTAGGAAGGCTTGCCGCTTTGTTAACCATGAACGAAGAGCATTTGTGCCAGACCTTCGCCTTCGGGTAGTACATCATTCTCATTCCTGCCAAGAGAATGCGATGTGACAAGTCAACATCTTCACCATAACAAAACAAGGTCTCGTCAAAGAGCCCTATCTGCTCGAACACACGTGCGCGAGCGAAAAACGCGCAACCCGAAGCCCATGTTATTTCCCTTTCTGTGTCGAACTGCCCGACATCCTCCTCATTCCCCCCAAAAAACGTAATTTCACCGGTGTTGAGATCCAATCCCCCGCCGGCCAGGTTGATGTACCGTGGCATGTGATAAAAGAGAATTTTCGGGCTGATGACGGAAATATCCGGCTGGTTCTCCATGTAGGTAACACAGTTGCGGATCAGATCCGTGTCTATGATCGTGTCATTGTTTAGCAGCAGCATGTATCCCGGCCCGAATTCCTGCGCCTTTAGAATCCCGACGTTGTTGCCGGCGCAATACCCAGTGTTCGTCGTGGCCTGAATGTACACAACCGTATCATCGACCTGGAAGGGATGCTGCCACAAACGGCGCTCCGGGCAGTTGTCAACTACAACGATTCTGAGATTTCGATAGGTTGAGGCGCGCACGCTTCGTACACATTCCATTGTTGTCTTTGGAGGACCCCAATGGACTATGACGGTGGCAACTAGTGGCTCGCTGAGCATAGGCTTCTTCAGTGCTCAAACTCGAACTCACGGTGGGCACCCGCGCCAAGCATGCCCAAGACGAACGAATGACCGATGATATCACCAACCTGCGTGAACAGCCCGAGCGTAACAAAAGTAAGGACACCTCCCGTCATATAGGCGATCAAAGGAATGGGGACCCAATACAAGAGCCCATTCTGCGGAGACGTCATCTTCATCATTCCAGAGCAGAAGCGCAACACGCTTACGAAGTACCACATGGTCCATATGCCACCAACTGCGCCAAAATGAACAAGTAGGTCCACAATGCCTGAGTCTGTGGATGTAACGCCTCGCTTGTAGGAAAGCACATCGGTCTGCTTAACCACCTCACCGGCCCCAAACCGCCATGCATAGTCAGAGTGAACGAACCCTAGACCGAACAACGGATGTTCCCTTATCAGTTCGAATCTGAACTGATTATCTTCGAGCCTGTACTCCCAACTGCCTTTCTTGTCTCTAAAATCGGTCCACGCAGAGACAGCCCTTCCCCCGATTCCAGATAGATAACTATCAGGACGATCAGCCCATCCAAATATCGAAACCATACCTAGAACAAGAATACACGTGGCAGCCCCCAGGCGCCTTGCAGCTCTTGGTATATGAGGCCACAGGAATACCAACGGAATCAACACAACAAGGAGGGTATGAATCCACCTCATTCTTGAATTCACAAGTAAAATCGCCAGCGCACACAACGATACGACAACAGTGTTGGATACTCTCTTTCGCGTTACGTTTGTCAGCGCCATGCCCCAAAAGGCCAGCGCAAACCCTAAGACAAGAGCTGGCTCACCAGGAGGATAAATCCTAGCTAGACTCAAAGACCCCCTTCCATAACGTTGAACCTGAATAGTGTCAGCCAAAAAGAGCCTCCCGCCCTGAGAGAGGATGATTGTCTGAATGACCACAATACTTGCTAGTACTGAAATGACTAATAGAAACAGCGTATAGGTGACGTCCCGTTTGTGTAGATCATCAAGGTAGATTGCCGCCAATGGAAGAAAGGCGTAGTACCAGTAGTGGCGGCCCGCGATGATGCATGTGTTCAGAGGGAGGTCATATTGTAACGAAGTCCGAACCATCTGCAGCGCGGTCAAGACGAGGATGGCCACAATTGGAATTAGCAACCTGCGACAGTCGTGCAAAATGCTTTCTGCCCGCCTTTGCCATTTCTTGTTCAGTAATAGTGGCAAGAATAGAGAGAGAAAGATCAAGTCTTTCAGTTGGAAAACACCCCGTATGCGAAAAAAAGTCTGCGCGTTAATAAGGCCTAATCCATCGTTGATGAATACCAGAGCTGCAATGAGTGCTAGGTGTGGCCAGCGAAAAACCGCGTAAATGTACGCTGCTCCTAGTGTCACAGCAGCCCCCTTGATCCCGAAGAAAACCAAGGCCAGGCCCTGTACAACGCCAAGGATCAAGCACAGATACAATGGGAGCGCACCTGGTCGCCTGACAACCACCTCAGGCCTAAGTTCTCTCATGGCGTGCGAGCCTCCGTCTATTTGTCAGAACTCTCATGACCAGTTTCAGATGAAGGACCTGCTCGCACAACGTTGCGCACCCAGCTACGCTCCTCTGAGTCTAGAAGCAGGAACCAACCAGCCCACGCGAATACCAACATTGCAAGCGCCACGAATAGGGCACTGACGATCAAGCCTTTGGGAACCATTCCAAATGCCAACACCAGTAGCGCCACACCAGCTGGGAGTTCCGCGTGTCGAAATCCAAACGAGCCTTGTGGCAATACACCTCGAGCCATTCTGAACAGAATGAGAGCATCGACCGTTACCCGCGCCGACCACACCACGGCCGTCCCTTCTATGCCGAAATTACGGGTCACCCACCAGACTGCGACAAGGTAAAAAGGCAATTCAATAAGATGAAGTTTCGCGGTTAGGTCTGGCCTGCCTGCGCTCTGGACCAGGGAAAAGGGAATCTGTGCAAGGCTATTGATAAGCACACCGACCGTCAACAATTGCAGCACCCGAGTGCCATATTCGGCGAACTCTGCACCCAACCAAAGGTCAAGACCTTGCCGCGCGAGGACCACGATGAGCAGAGCTATGGGAAATATGGCCAGAAAAACGTATTTGACGCCGCGAGCAAAGAGCCGCTGCGTGCGATCGGGGTCTTGCACGAAACTGGTGGCAAAAGCCGGGAACAGCACCCCTGCTATCGCAGTCGGGACCAACAAGAGATAGATCACGACTGAGTAAGGAGTCACATAATAAGCAACCGCCGCGACCGAAACCAAGGCAGCGACCAAGAAACGATCGACATAGACCATAACGGGACTGACAATATTGCTCACGGTGATCCAGCCACCAAAGCGCAGCAGGGGTGCCACCTCAATCCTTTGAAGTGCAAAACCGCGACGCAGTCCAGGCATCGTATGCAGACAGAATGCAAGATATAGCAGTAACACAAGCAATCGACCCGCTGCCAAAACGACCACCATTGGAAAAATACTCTTTGAAAACAGCAAGGTTAGGAGCGGAGCAAAGAATGTAAACACTCCACTGCCGAGACGCACTGCATTGATGAATCCGAAACGTTGTGTTGCCTCCAGCGCACCCCTTATCGCCGCCGTAGCAATCACAACAGGGATAGCAAGAGCGAGCACATAGAAAGAATGTAGGGTTTCAGTTTGTAGCGCCAACGGGATGTTGAGTGCTCGACGAACCAGCCAGGGGGAAAGCAGGCCAAGGACAACTGCTCCTGCCAGACCCAAGATGAGCATTAGAGACAATGATGTCCAGACCAAGGCAGGAATCGTTTCTTCCTGCCCGGCTCCCAGTTTCTCCGCCACAAACTTGGTCAAGGCGCGCGCTATCCCAAAATCAAACAGGCTGAAATAGCCAATCACCATCCACGCCAGGGTCAGCACACCAAACCGATCGATGCCAAGTCCCTTGACGAGCAGGGGAATCGCAAAGAATGCGGCGACCAGGGGGCCACCCTGGCCGATGAGGTTGAGTACGCTGTTACGTACGAGTAGCCTGCCCCCCGTGAGTCGCTCATGAGCATTGATGCTTTCTATCTCAGGCATATAACACCACTTAGACTGCGTCTTGCGACCCCCTACTGTCAAGCCACCTCGGTTAGTTGTCGGGCGCGGTATGACCCGCCCCGGAAAACTGGGCCAGCGCTAGGTTGAGATCCGGGACCTCGGGAAGCCTCCCTTGCCGCTCTGGCCAGCGTTTGGCGCTGTCAACTTTCTCAGTTTACACACTGAAGCAATCCTGCCTCCTCGGCAGGTCGTTCTTCGTGTCTCGAGGGCACAGTGCCCTCGAGCTTTTTCGCGGCAAACTCGGCCGGCGTGTCGTCGCCGAGCGAGCTGTGGGGCCGGTGGTGGTTGTAATCCTCGCGCCAGGCTCCGAGCAGGCGCGTCGCATCGGACATCGACGCAAAGAGCTCGACGTTCAAACACTCGTCCCGCAGCCGGCCGTTGAAGCTCTCGATGAAGCTGTTCTCCGTCGGCCGTCCTGGCCGGATGAAGGCGAGCTGCACGCCGTGCCGATGCGCCCACGCGTCCATGACCCGCCCGGCGAACTCGCTGCCGTTGTCCACGGTGATGGAGACCGGCCGGCCCCGCTCGGCGATCACGCCGTCGAGCGTCGCGGCGACGTCCCCTCCGCTCAGATGCGTCTTCGCCAGGATTGCCAGGCACTCCCGCGTGTATTGGTCGAGGATGGTCAGAATGCGGAAGAGCTTTCCGTCCTCCAGCCGCGATGCAACGAAGTCCATGCTCCACCGCTGATTTGGAGCCCCCGCCACCTCGACGACGATCGGCCGCCGCCGCGCGATCTTCTTCCGCACCTTGGTCCGTACCGCCAGTCCCTCCTGCGTGTACAGCCTGTAGACCCTCTTCGCATTGACGTGCCATCCCTCGCGCCGGAGCAGGATGGTCAACCGCCGGTACCCGAACCGCACCCGCACCGAAGCGAGCTCCCGCAGCCGCTGCCGCAAGGCAAGCTGCGGGTCTCGCCGGCCCACGTACCGCTGCGTCGCCCGGCACAGGCGCAGGACGCGGCACGTACGCCGCTCACTCACCCTGAAGCTTGCCTGGACCCACACCGCGATCGCCTTCCGCCGTGCCCGCGTCACACTTTTTTTGCCAGCACGTCCTGCAGAATGTGCTTGTCCAGGCTCAGATCCGCCACCAGCCTCTTCAGCCGCGCATTCTCCTCCCGCAACTGCCGCAGCTCCCGCAGCTCGCTCACCCCGATCCCGGCGTACCTCCGCTTCCAGGTGTAGAACGTGTTTTCACTGATCCCCGCCTGCCGGCACACCTCCTTAACCGCCACCCCACTCTCCGCCTGCCTCAACGCCGCGATGATCTGCTCCTCGGTGCGCCCTCGCCTCGGCATCTCGTCCCCCTTTTGCGCCCCGCCAGGAGACCACCGATCGGCTCCGGACTCAACTTTCAACTGGACCAGTTTCCGGGTTTTGGGTCAGTACCCGACAAGGCTTTGGTAGCGGAGGGCCGAGGGGGGCGGCGGGGGTTGGAGGAGTCGATCTAGATTTTCACCCCCCTTAGTGCATGGGTGGGACTTGGGGAGCGATGGAGTCAGGCACACTCCTCCTTGGAGCTACGGAAGAAACGCTCGATGATGCCGTCCTGCTCGGGCATACACCGGGTGATGCGTCCCTGTTGAGGTCGGTACTCCTTGTAGGCCGCTCGAGAGCGTCGGGACTGGCAGATCAGCATGTTGTCGGAGCGCACCGGGGGCGTGGAATGTACGTGAACTGACGGATGCTATAGGCCGAGAGGCGCCCCTCTGAACATGCCGCCATTTAGACTGTCGAACGCAACTTCCCTCAGCTGATGTGGATTTGCGAGTGCGCTCAGGACCCACCAAGCACGGGAGGCGGCTTAGCCGCCTAGTCGATCACTCATGGAGCGACGAGCGCCAAGGCCCCATTCCGGCGGCTGTTGCGGGGTTGGGCAAGGTCGATCTGCACCAGATTTTTTTCGAGGGGACCATTCGGACAGTCGGCAAGAACCACCTCGTAAGCCCCGAGGGGCGTTGTCACCAGATCAGACCACAGGCGGGGTATCATTCCTGTGTGGCAACGCATGCCCGCTTCCGCCGACACGCTGATGGCCGATCGCACGCAGTTGTACGTGGGAAGACCAACCGCCGCGACGGGCCAGGGTCGACCGCGGTGAGCCGGGTCGATGGCAAAGTCGTCCCCGGTTCCCGCGTTCTCCGACCGATTGGCGGGCGGTGGGCGGTCGAATGCGGTCGTGGGTCGCCACTGACGCCGGATGAACGGCACTCACCGCTCCCGGCTGGCATCGAAGAAGGGCCAGCGCGGGCGCTGAGATCGCTCGTCAAGCCCGAGCAGACACCCTCGCGAGAGCCCAATGCCTGATCTTGGCCTCCCCATCACGCCGATGCTATGGCCCGTCAAATACGACCTTTGGGGGGTCAGGGTCAGTGCGACCACCTATGACGAGCTTCTCGACCGGGTACTCCAGGCCGCAACGTGCAAAGTCCCAGCCACTGTCGATCACATGCCAGTACATGGCTTGGTTGCGGCCGTAAGGGATGTTTCGTTTAGACAGGTGCTCAACGCTTTCAGCGTTCTAGCTCCAGACGGACAGCCCGTCCGGTGGGCGCTGAACACCTTTCACAAATTGGCCCTGCCAGATCGCGTCTACGGGCCCGAGTTCATGAAAAGGCTCTGTGGGCGCGCGGCACGGGACGACCATGGCGTCTACCTGTACGGAGGAAGTCCCCGGGCAGTCGTGAAGCTGAAGGCCAGGCTCCAGGAGATGTTCCCGGGGCTGTCCATCGTTGGGTGTGAGTCCCCGCCCTATCGCGAGCTCACACCCGAGGAAGACCGCGACGCCATCGACAGGATCAACGGCAGCGGTGCACGGATTGTATTCCTGGGGCTCGGCTGTCCGAAACAAGAGATCTTCGCCCATCAACACCAGGACTCCATAAATGGCGTGCAGGTCTGCGTCGGTGCGGCATTCGACTTCCTGTCGGGCGAGAAGAGAATGGCACCGGGGTGGATGCAGGATCGAGGCCTCGAATGGCTGTTCCGCCTGTCAACCGAACCGCGACGTCTTTATCGGAGGTACCTGCGAACCAACGCCACCTTCATATGGCTTGTCGCCCATGAGCTATGGCGAAGGAAGAGGGGACGCTCTCCCGCGCCCACTGGTGGGCCGGGTAGGTCTGAGCCTCGCGGTTGATCGCGATCACAAATCAGACGAGTCGTCACAAGGTATCGTGGTCTCCTCTTGGAGTTGGGATTGACCTTGGTTCGCTGCATCTTTGGGTTCGGGTCACTGCACGAGGGGTCATGCGCACCGGGCACGACGGAACCAAGCGTGGCCGGCCAGCTCCCGAGCCAGCACAAGCCCGGCCCTCTCGACAGTCAGGAGCGTATCCAACCGCTGAGCCGGCTTTACTGTAGGCCAGCGGTTCTACGACCGCTCAGCTGAACCGGCCGCCGCGGGAAGCGCTGTAGCCTCGGGGCGAACCCCGTTTTCCACCAACGCTGGGAAGGAGTCGCTGCGCTCCGCCCACCGTTCCCACAATCTGGGTGTGTCTTAAGGGTGGCCCGGATCCGGATGCGAGCAGGAAGCTCACTAGCTGCGGCGAGGCGAGTTTCGAGGCCTGTCAGAAGGGATCAGTGTTGAGCCGAGTGGGCCTATCCACCTGTAAGTAAACGTGGCCGCGGAGCTAGAGAGTGCCGAAGATGACGTCCTAGCCTACATGACCTCCCGGGGGACCATTGGCCCAAGCTGCACTCGACCAACGTACCGGGGCGGCTCAACCGCGAATTTGGCACCCGCACGCGCTTGGTGGGGATCTTCCCGTCCAAAACGTCCCTGCTGCGATTGGTCGCCGCCTTGCTCATGGAGATCGACGAGCACTACATCGCCGAACGTTCAATGACCCCCGCCCACGCTGAGCGGCCTTCGCTCCCCGCTCCGGCCACCCGGCTCGCCGCCTACGACCAACGACTATCCAACCCAGGTGCCCCTCAGCCGCCTTCCCACACTTGACGGGACACTACTCGATCGACTTGGCACGTCTTCGATCGGAAACTTCGGCCTCGGCCATGTCAAGGCCCGACTTGAGACCGTACACTACCATCACGTCTAGCGGACCCAGGTGGGGCTGATGCAGCGTCTCGTGGGGGGGTTCGCGTTTGGCCTCCACTGTAGTGCTCCCCTCAGGTCCCACCCAAAGATGCACCCGTCCCGACTCGGAATCGCGCCTTGTCGGTAGTCTAGTTCAACACGCGAGCACCAGCCGGCGCCGTCTGGCGCTGGGGGAGATGCTTGCGGACCAGGGGTATCACGTTGACGGTCTTCACGGCTTGGGACCAGTTGATTCCGTTACCCACCCAGAGAACCACGGTGTAGGTGCCGCGAACGGCGTAGGTGTGCATGGGATTGCGCACCGAGGCCCGGCCCCCGTCCCCGAAGTCCCAGTCCCAGGTCGAGGCGCCGCTGGAGGTATCGGTGAACTGTACCTGCTGCTTTTGGGCAGGCGTCTGCGGCAAGAGCGCAAACGAGGCAGCCAGGCCACCTGGAGGCTTCAGCGGCGGCGAGGTTGCCGTCGGAGTGGCCGTCGGGGTTGGCGTGGGTGTCGCAGTCGATGTGGGGGTGGGGTAGGTCGGCGTCGGGGTTGCCGTCAAGGTTGGAGGGCGTGTCGCAGTCGGCGTGGGCGGGGGTGGCGTCCAGGTCCCCGTCGGAGTGACCGTCGGGGTTGGCGTTCGTGTCGCGGTCGACGCCGGCGTGGCCGGCGTCCAGGTCGCCGTCGGAGTGGCCGCCGGGATCGGCGTGCGTGTCGCAGTCGGTGTCGGCGGGGGCGGTGTCCAGGTCGGCGTCGGAGTGGCCGCCGGGATCGGCGTGCGTGTCGCAGTCGGTGTCGGCGGGGGCGGTGTCCAGGTCGGCGTCGGAGTGGCCGCCGGGATCGGCGTGCGTGTTGCGGTCGGTGTGGCCGTGGGCGGGGTCCGGGTTGCCGTTGGGGTTGGCGTGTTTGTCGAAGTCGGCGTGGGCGGGGGCGGCGTCCGGGTCGCCGTTGCTGTTAGCGTTCGTGTCGCAGTCGGTGTTGGCGGGGGCGGTGTCCAGGTCGCCGTCGGAGTGGCCGTTAGGGTTGGCGTGCGTGTCACGGTCGGGGTGAACGTGGAAGTGGGTGTCGGCGTCACCGTTGGGGCCACACCCAGGGTTGGTGTGGGTGTTGGCGTACCCGAGGTCGTCGCCGGGGACAGGTACGCACCGACTTCCCACCACTGGCCTGCACTGTACTGGTCGCCAGTCCGCACATTGCTGGGCCATGATGAGCCTGGCAGGAGAGCCGTGCTGCAGGACGGACCGACATCTGCGCCGGCGTCGATGCAGGGAGAACTCGATTGAAGAGTGAAGTCGTCCCCGGGGGCGTTGGCGAATCTGGGGTCGACCTCGATGGAATAGGTCCTACCGTGGTAGGCTGCTTCCCATGCGGTGTAGGTGGATTTGTGGACGCCATCACCCCATTCGATAAAGTTGGATGCCTGAGGCCCAAGAGAGTTGTATTCGTAGACGTTCCCGCTGCCCAGTGTGCCGTCATTCTCCCCACCGTAGGTACACATGAGGGCTTGGGTCAGGCTGCCAGAAACGATGTTGTTCTTGATGATGTTACCCACGAGGGAATTGTTCTGACCAGGCTCCCCCCTTAGTCGGATGCCAACTTCATTCCCGTAGAGGGTATTGTTGTAGATGAGGTTGTAGCTAGCGGGGTAGCCCGCTCCCGGCGTGGGGTCTCCGGTGCGACCGTAGAGCAGAATTCCAGAAGCTGCATTGTCTGCGTTCCCATCGGTTCTGAGGATGATGTTGCCGTAGACCTTGGCGTTGGAAGTCAGTTCGATCTGGATTCCGTCCATGATGTTCTGGTCAAGGTAGTTGAACCGAATGATCGGAGCCGGAACGTTCTGGTCGCACCAGATGCCGGAACCACGATTCAACCTCCCTACGATGCCGTTATCGTAGACGACGTTATTTTCCACAACCAGCCTAACGCAGGTGGCTGTGTTCGCCTTGATGCCGGCCGTGTAGTTGTGATTGTCCCCCTCGGTCCACGAGTCCTGCATGATGCAGTTGTGGTGGACGATGTTTCCGCGGACTGTGGTGTCCTCGGTGTACGTCCAGTTGCAGATGCCACTCCCGCCGTTGTACCTCACCTCGTTGTCTTGGAACGTGTTGAAGACGTTCTTTGTGGCGTCTGATTGATTCACGAGTCCGATGAGGTAGTTGTATTCGAGGACACAGTTCTGAACGATGTTGTGGTTTGCATTCGTCGTGAGGTCCAGTCCCCAGTTCTGGGCGTGTCTCGCTGTCAGACTATCGTATGTGACGTAACTTCTCCCACCACCCTCGATGGCAACGGTTCTCTGACTCGCCTCCATCATGTGACCGGAGGGATTGCTGCCGATATAGATGCGCGTGTTGGCTGAGTCCCACCACCATTTGCCGGAGGTTACTCCTCCCTTGGTGCTGGACTCCGTCATCCGGGCACTGTCGTAGAACACCTGTTGTGGTTCCGTCGCGGTGGTGGCGTACCACAACGAACCTTCCACGGTCCATGACGGAAAGATGTCCGACCCACTGATGATCGGGCTGGCTCCGGTCCCATAGGTGCCAAACGTGATCGGTTTCCCAGCAGCCCCGGACGACGGAACGGTCAACTGCTCCCGCCACGTGCAGCCTCTCTTGAACAGGATGGAGTCTCCCGGACTGAAGCTGGCGGCGTTGACCTTATCGATTGTCTTCCACGCGGTTGATGGGCTGGTCCCAGCACTACTGTCACCCGAAGCAGCGCAGTCAACGTAGTAGGTTGCGGACTGTGCCCACGAAGCAAACACCATGGCAAGCACCACCAGTGGCGTCTTCGGCTTCATGAAACTAAGTTATCGTTTGGTGACATCATGATCAGTAGCATGCGTCACCTTCGTGGCTCAGAATGTGTGACAGAAATCACCAACTCACTCGGTTGTTGGAATGAAAAATCGAACCGTCGCATTGTTGGCCTCAGCCGCCCCACCAAGACCAGCGCGATCCCCGGACGAGAGGACCATACACGCCAGGCAAGCCCCGGGCCCGCGCCCGGAACGACCCTGCCATTCTGTGGATTTCTCGCCGTTTGGTCCCGGCCGCAATGCTCGCCGGGATGCACAGCCTGTCAAAGCTCTTTAGAAATGTCCCCTCCGTTAGCTCGATAGAAATGTCCCCGTGTTGGTCGTCGGGGCTGTGGGCCGGGTGGGAAGCCCGCAGGGTTTTCCGAGCGCCTGTGGCACCCCGCCGCAGGCGGGGTTCCACCAGGCGCGGCACGGTCCACAGCCCAGCTCCCGTGGTGGCGCGTAGGTGTGCTCCTGGTCGTCTCACGGCTGCTCACCCACGGGTGCGGCGTCGGGCTGGCCAGACCGTCGCTGCGCGAGTGCCCGCGGTGAGAACGGCCGGTACCAGGGGTGGTCGGGCCGCGGCCGCTGCGGCGCCCGCGTGGACGCCATCTGCGCCATCGGCACGGGCCTGGTCGGCTTCACCCGGGCGATTGGGGGAACCTCACGGAAGCACAGCTCACGACCCCGGTAGAGGATGTGCAACGACCCGTCGAGTCGGCGCTGCATGGTGACCCTCGCCTTCGGACGGGGCATGCCCTGCTTCGGGCCGGTGATCTGGAAGTAGCGGTTGGAGTAGCGCACGGTCCAGTCATTGGCCACACAGCGCGACTCCTCGAACACGAACACCGTCGCCAGATCCAACCCGGGCGGCACCGGTCGATGGGCATCCTCCGCCACCGCCGGCGTCGTGGCGAACCTCTCGTTCAGCCGCGCCACAAAGCCCCCGTCAAGGAGCGCGTTGGCTCCCTCGATCGTGTTGATCCCACGCAGCCGCAGCTCCTTCACCAGCCGGTCCTGATAGACCCCGTGGCTGCGCTCCACTCGACCCTTCGCCTGAGGCGAGTACGCCCGGACGATCTCAATCCCCAGCCTGCGACACGCCTTCCCAAACGCCGTCAACGGCGGCTCTCCCACCAGCTGCTCCGCCACCGTCGGCTCCCGGCCCGTGACGTAGACCGTCTTGCCGTCGCAGTACAGCGCCAAAGGCACGCCATACCGCTCAATCCACCCCCACAGCGACCGCATCGCCCCTGCCGTCGTCTCCTCGGCCTCCATCCGCGCCAGCGTCGTCGTCGTCGCATCGTCCACAAAGTTCATCAAGCACGCCCGCTCCCCCGTCCCAAACCAGTCGTGATGTGAGCCGTCCAGCTGCACCAACTCCCCGAATCGCGCTCGAGGCTGTCGCCACTGCCGGTGCGGACCCCGCTTGCGCCGGCGCTGCCACATCCCCTCCCTGACCAGCCACCGCCGCAGCGTCTCGTGATCCACCACCGCCACCCCCCACTCCACCAGCTTCTCCGCCGCAAACGTCGGCCCAAACCCCT
>Ga0315281_10000727_pt1 | contig 47063 bp, 34 predicted proteins | sample YL17G07_0_MG_FD_204540 | JGI IMG/M metagenome (GOLD analysis project Ga0315281, IMG submission 204540) | Sediment microbial communities from Yellowstone Lake, YNP, Wyoming, USA - YL17G07_0 | ecosystem: Environmental > Aquatic > Freshwater > Lake > Sediment | place: USA: Wyoming | collected...
CACGCATAAGACGGCGTTTATCATATCGATCGAAACCGCGTTCTGAGGGACTCTTCGCTCTTCGCATGTACCCCATCATACACGCGAAGAGAATCATTCATGTGAAAACTTTTGGCCATCTACTTAGGACTACTCCGGATGCGTCACTCCACCGAGGCTGTCCTCCATTGCGGCCGATGAGCGTGACGCCATGAGCGCACAACACACCCATGAAACCTTGTCTCGGCGGCAATGCAGGAGGCAAAAATACCCCGCTGCGGGTAAGCAACCGCAGCATCATGCAATCCTATTGAATGCTCCAGCATCTTCGTCTCTATGGTGCATACGTGCAAAGCCGCATAGCCGGACCACAGGCCTTCTACCTAAAATCAGTAAGACCGTTGCTCAGATGAAACAGTGCCAGGCTCCTGCGCCGAATTCGGCATCAATTGAGCAGTCGGTCGAGCGGGCAAAAAATCGTTGACAGGAGGTGTGGGGGGCGGTAGAAGGGGCTGGCGCTGGGGGTCCGGGGCTCCCGGCGAGTCGTGAATCGCTGGTGGTTCGTCGTTCGTGTGGTGGCTACGCATGTGTGCAACAACGCATCGAAAGAGGAAGGAAGTGTCAAGTTTCAAGTTTGAAGTCTCGCGTCTCCGCCCGTCTCCCACTTCCGACTTCAAACTTCACACTTCCAACTTCAAACTTCCTGCTTTAGCTGTCGGGGGCATCTATGAAAATCGGCTTCAACATGTTGCTGTGGACACCGTTTGTCACGCAGGAGCACTTCGGGACCTTCACGAAGCTCAAGGCCACGGGCTATGACGGCGTCGAGGTGCCGCTGTTCAGCGGGGACGTGCCACATTATAAGAAGGTCGCCAAGGCCCTCAAGGACAACGGCCTGAAGTGCACGACCTGCACGGTCATGCCGGACGCGGAGCACAATCCGATCAGTGCCGACCCGAAGAGCCGCCAGGGAGCGGTCGAGTACCTCAAGTGGGTCATCGACTGCAACCAGGCGCTCGGTTCGGAGGTCCTGTGCGGGCCGTACTACCAGCCGCTCGGTAAATTCAGTGGCACCGGGCCGACGCTCGAAGAGAAGCAGCGGGCGGCCGAAGTGCACCGCACGGCTGCCGACTACGCGAAGAAGGCCGGCGTGATGCTGGCCATCGAGTGCCTCAACCGCTTCGAGTGCTACTTCCTCAATACGATCGCCGACGGCGTGGAGTATGCAAAGCTGGTCAATCATCCGAGTTTCGGCGTGATGTACGATTCCTTCCACGCCAACATCGAGGAGAAGGACCCGGTCGGGGCCGTCAAGAAGAGCGTGAAGATGATTCGGCACGTCCACGTCTCCGAGAACGATCGCGGCACGCCGGGCAAGGGACACGTGCCGTTCGCCAAGATCTTCAAGGCGCTGCGCTCCGGGGGCTACGACCAGTGGCTGACCATCGAGGCCTTCGGGCGGAGCATGCCGGAACTGGCGGCGACCACGTGCATTTGGCGCGACGTGTCGGCCAGTCCCGAGGAATGCTACCAGGAAGGGTACAAGATGATTAAGGAGACGTGGGAAAAAGCCGGGTAAGTTCTTGATTGGTGATATTTGATTTTTGATTCTGAGAATCATCAATCAACCATCATTGAACGCTACCGAGCCGGAAAGGAGCCAAAGATGAGTTCAAATGCCCTCCCCAAACTTCACAACGCCATGTGGCCGGGGCTGGTCGGCAAAGGAGATGGACCGGGCCAGGAGCCGCCGATCAGTCTCGAACGGATGCTCGAACTGACCGCCGGCGCCGAGGTGAACGGCCAGAGGTTCGACGGAATCGACTACTTCCTTTTCCTGCCGCATACTGACCCCAACGCCAGCGATGGCCAATTGAGGAAGATCGCCGACCTGATTGAGGGGTACGGTTTCAACGTGGGCTCGCTGGTCGCCCCGGTTTGGCCCGGCACGGTTGGCGATTCGGCGATGCGGGATGACGCGGCCCGCAAGAAGTTCCTCGACGCCGTGCGGGTGGCGTGCCGCATCGCCGGCGTGTTCAACAAGCATGGTGTGCGCAAGTACGGCGTGATCCGGATCGATTCGGCGGAGTTCGGCGTCGCAGAATGGCGCAAAGACCCCAGGGCCAACACGAAGAGAATCGCCGAAACGTTCCGCGAGGCGGCCAGAATCGCCGCCGATCACGGCGAACGCCTGGCCGCCGAGGGCGAGATCTGCTGGGCCGGCATGCACAGTTGGAAGGCCATGCTCGATCTCCTGGAAGAAGTTGGAATGCCGGAGGCCCTTGGCTTCCAGGCCGATATGGCCCACACGTACCTGTACTTGATGGGCTACAACGCGCCGGAAGCTGCGCTCCTGAAGCCCGGCTATTCGGAGAAAGAGTTTTACGCCGCCTACGAGACGATGGTCGGTAAGCTGCGGCCCTGGACGATCGACTTTCACGTGGCGCAGAACGACGGCCAGGTGCACGGCGCCGGTTCGCATGACAAGACGGGCAAGCACTGCCCGGCCAACGACCCCAACGGCAAGCTCGACATCGTCCGCTGTGCCGGCTACTGGCTGAAGGACGCCCCGAAGCGCGGTATCCAGCACATCTGCTGGGACGGCTGCATGTTCCCCAACGCGATGCTCGAAACGCAGGACACTTGGAATGAGATTCTGGATGTGATGCTCAAAGTGCGCGCCGCGCACGGGTGGAAAGCATAGTTGCGATGCCGGATTTGGCGGTCTTGACACGTTTCTTTTGCTGGCCTGAGACCTTAAATAAGGAATGACTGCAATGACCAAACCACTCAACGTTGGCATAATTGGCTACGGCTTCATGGGCCGTACACACTCCAACGCCTACCGCAGGGTGACCAACTTCTTCGACGTGCCCTATGAGCCGTCGCTGCAGGTCATCTGCGGCTTGGTGGAAAACGAGGCGAAAGCCTTTGCCGAGCGGTGGGGCTATCAATCGTACACGACCGACTGGCACAAGGTGATCGACGACAAGAGCATCGACATCGTGGATATCTGCGTGCCGAATAACTATCACGCCGAGATCGCCATCGCGGCTGCCAAAGCGGGCAAGATGATCATTTGCGAGAAGCCCCTGGCGCGAACGGGAGCGGAGGCCGAGCCGATGGTCCAGGCGGTGGAAAAGGCCGGCGTCGCCAATCTGGTTTCGTTCAACTATCGCCGGGTGCCGGCCGTGACGCTGGCCAAGAAACTCATCGACGAAGGCCGGCTGGGGCGCATCTTCCACTATCGGGCGAATTTCCTTCAGGACTGGACGATTTCGACCAAGGTGCCGCAGGGCGGCATGGCGACGTGGCGGCTGGACGTCAAGGCCGCCGGCTCCGGCGTGACCGGCGATTTGCTGGCCCACTGCATCGATACGGCCATGTGGCAGAACGGGCCCATCACGTCCGTCTGCGCCATGACGGAGACTTTCGTGAAGGAGCGCGTGCACGCCGAGACAGGCAAGGTTGAGCCCGTCGGCATCGACGACGCGTGCACGTTCTTTTGCCGGTTCAAGAACGGCTCACTCGGCAATTTCGAGTCCACGCGCTACGCCCGCGGCCACAAGGCGCTGTACACGTTCGAAATCAACGGCGAGCACGCCTCCATCGGGTGGGACCTGCACGACCTGCATCGGCTCAGCTACTTCGATCATCGGGACGACTCGCTGGTTCGCGGCTGGCGGTCGATTCACGTCAGCGACGGGGACATGCCCTACATGGGCCACTGGTGGGTGCCGGGCCTGCAGATCGGCTACGAGCATTCCTTCGTCCACCAGGTGGCGGATTTCCTGGAGAACCTGGCGAAAGGCGAGCCGACGTCGCCGACCTTCCGGGAGGCCCTGGCCACGCAGTACGTTTGCGACGCGGTGCTCGCCTCGGCGAAAAATCGCAAGTGGGAGAACGTCAAAGGGAATTGATTATTGATTATTTACGATTGATTATTTGTGGGGTGGCAGCGTCAAGTGCAGCTTGGCGGTGCCCGGCCATCAATCAATTATCAATAATCCGTAATCAATAAGATGAAGGGGTAAGGGATTATGGCGGTAAAGAGAATCGTGGCAAGGGCCCTGGAACAGGGCGAGGGAATTCTGCGTTTGGCGCCGAACTGGGTGCCGCGCTCGTTCTGCGTGCCGGGCCGGCGGATTAAGCTGCATCCGGATGATTATTACGCCCTCGGCGGCGAGCGGGGCGGCATCGACGAGCGGTGGTTCGCCTCGACGACGCCCGCCGACAACGGGCCGCTGACCTCGCCCAACGAAGGGCTCAGTTTCATCGTCTTCCAGGATGGCGCCAGGACCGAGCGGGTGCTTCTGCGCGACGCGATCGACGCGCTGCAGGGCGAGATCATCGGCGTGCGCATCTGGAAGAAGCACGGCCGCTGGCCGATGTACTCCAAGTTCTTCGACAACAAAGGTGCGCTGCCGCATCACATTCACCATCGCGACAAGCACGCGAAGCTCACCGGGCAGCTCGGCAAGCCCGAGGCTTATTACTTCCCGCCCCAGGCCAATAACTACGGCGGTGATTTCCCCTACACCTTCTTCGGCCTTAATCCCGGCACGACGAAGGAAGAAGTCCGCCAGTGCCTGGTCGATTTCATCAAGGGCGACAACAAGCTCACGAACATCTCACAGGCTTATCGCCTCGAGGTCGGCACCGGCTGGGATGTCCCGCCCGGCGTGCTGCATGCCCCGGGCAGTCTGTGCACCTATGAGCCTCAAAAGGCCTCCGACGTGTTCGCGATGTATCAATCTCTCACCGGCGACCAGATCGTCCCCAAAGAGCTGCTCTGGAAGGACACACCCAAGAACAAGATAGGCGACGTGAATCACCTGCTCGGCGTGATCGACTGGGACTTGAATGTCGACCCGAATTTCAAGCAGAACCGTTTCATGCGGCCCAAGCCGGTGTACCCGGTCCGGGAGATGGAGAAGCAGGGCTTTACCGAAAACTGGATCTGCTACAAATCCACGGCTTTCAGCGCGAAAGAACTGACTGTGTGGCCGGGGGCGACCGTGACCATCAAAGACAATGCCGCCTACGGCTTCATTATGATGCAGGGCCACGGCACGATGGGTGTGTGGGACATCGAAACGCCGACGATGATCCGCTACGGTCAGCTCACACACGACGAGTTCTTTGTCACGGAGCAGGCTGCCAGAGAGGGCGTCACCATCACGAACCCTTCCAAGACCGACCCCATCGTCATGCTCAAACACTTTGGACCCGACAACCCGGACTTGACGATCGAATAACACCGGCGTCGGGTTTCACTCCGGAAAAACGAAGGTGCGCTCCCGGCAGCGCACCTTTTTCTTTATTTGCACCGGGTAACCTCGTAGCAAATCTTTGATTTGTGCGTCTAATATAGTAGAATGGAAAAGGTAACGGTGGATTTCTGCACCGTGGCGGCGGAGCACAGGATGCGTCTATCGGTCTGTTCGCCGGAATCGCGGAACGTATTCATCAGCAGACGTTACCGCATCAATCATACAGGAGTGAGGTAGAAACGAGATGTTCGGATCGGCAAAGAGACGCGTTGCCCTGTTGGCGTGGCTCGTTGCGCTGGTGCACGTTGCGCAGGGGGTCTGTGCCCTGGGCAATTCCAGATCGGCGACGGCTCCTCTGCAGAGTGCGGGCCTTCCGCTCGTGATCAACGAATTCATGGCCGCCAATGGTGGTCCCTTCCTGGACCCGCAGAACGAGGCGGATGACTGGGTGGAGATTCACAACACCGGGGACCAGACCGTCGACATGGCGGGCATGTATCTGACGGATAATGTCACCCTCCCCACCCAATGGAAGGTTCCGGCGAATCTCCCGCATTTTACGCAGATTCCGGCGAAAGGCTACGCCGTGGTCTGGCTGGATAATGAAATGAAAGATCCAGGCCTTCATGGCGCCTTCGAGTTGGATGCCATGGGCGATGCAATCGCCTTGTTCGCTGCAGACGGAACCACGCTGATCGACAGTGTCACCTTCGGTCGCCAGGTCGGCAATGTCTCTTATGGCCGGTTTCCGAACGGGAGCAGTACCTGGGGATTCCTGAGTTTCCCCACGCCGGGGACCCCGAATGCCGCCGCGTACGAGGGGGTGGTTGCCGATACGAAGTTCAGTCGTGACCGGGGATTCTATGATGCACCTTTTGATGTGACGATTACCTGTAAAACGCCGGGAGCGACGATCTACTATACTACTGATGGCAGTGAGCCCGCCTCGCCGTTGGGCCGGTTCTCCCTGGGCACTGTCTACAACGACCCCATCCGCATTACGAAGACCACGTGCCTGCGGGCGCGGGCCATCAGGGATGGCTGGATGTCCAGCAATGTCGACACACACACGTATATTTTCCTGGATGACGTGTGCCGGCAGGCCACCAACCCGGCGACAGGAGCTCAGGTGACTCCGTCCGGCTATCCGAGCACCTGGCCCGGCGGCTCGTATTCCGGCACCACAACCGGGGATTACCAAATGGACCCTGATGTGGTCGATCAGAACGGCAAGGACAAGTTCGGAGGCTTGTATGCCAAGACCATCAAGGATGACCTCAAGGCCGCCCCCACGGTGTCTCTGGTTATGGAGAAAGATAACTGGTTCGGGCCCACCGGCATATACATCAACGAATCCCAGGACGGTACGGAGCGCGTGTGCTCCCTGGAATGGATCGATCCTAACGGCGCAGGAGGGTTTCAGGTCAACTGCGCGCTCGCCATGCAGGGAGGTGTCAGCGGCGGCGGTACCAGCCTGGACCGGTGGAAGGTGTTCAAGCTGTCGATGCGCCCAAGATTCAAGACCGGCACCGATGATGGCAAGCCCACCGGCGGTCCAGCACGGTTGGACTACCGCGTCTTTCCCGACTCGCCGGTCGAGCGCTTCGACACCTTTGTGCTGGACGAAGTGCTCAGCAACGCCTGGAATCATCGCGACCAGCACATGTACCCGACCTACCTTCAGGACCAGAGCGTCTCCGACCTGCACAATGCCATGGGCGGTCAGTCTCCGCACGGCCTCTACGCTCATCTCTACCTCAACGGGCTTTACTGGGGCATGTACTACGTGCACGAGCGGCCGGACCACGCGTGGGCGGCGCAGATGTTCGGCGGCGAGAAAGAACAATATGACGTGCTGAAGCACTACACCAGCATGGTCGTCAACGACGGTATCGGCGGCAGCGCCGTCGCCAACTTCAACGCCATGCTCAGTGCGGCGAACGCGGTAGCCGCCGATCCGACGAACGCGGCCAAATACCAGGCTCTCTGCCGCATGCTGGACGTGGACAACTTCATCACGGACCTCCTCGCCCACTGGTTCGCCGTGAACTGGGACTGGCCGGAGAAGAATTGGTACGCGACGCATCGTTCCCCCGACGGTCTCTGGCGTTTTCATACCTGGGACGCGGAGCACTCCCTGGAATACTGGAATTCACAGAATGTGCTCGGTTTGAGCGTCGCCGGAATTCACGATAAGCTCAAGGCCAATGCGGACTATCGCATGCGCTTCGCGGATCACGTGCACCGGCATTTCTTCAACGGCGGAGCACTTTCGTATCCCAACACCGCCAACCGCTACCGCGCCAGGATGGCACAAATCGACCGGGCCATTGTCGGCGAGTCGGCCCGGTGGGGTGACACGCGTTCGGCAGCGCCACACACACGGGAAGACTGGGTGGTGATCCAAAACAACATTTTCTCCCGATTCCTCCAACCCCGCTCGACCTTCGTCCTGGATTGGCTCAAGGGCGCCGGGCTTTACCCCGGTGTTGACGCACCCACATTCCGTATCAACAGCGTGTATCAGCATGGGGGTCACGCCCCTATCGGTGCCGCGCTTTCGATGCAGGCGGGGAGCACGATTTGGTACACCCTTGACGGCAGCGATCCTCGGGTCCCGGGGACGACCGCCGCCGCCGACGATGAGATCAAGCTGGTGGCGGAGAGCGCCGCTAAGCGAGTTCTTATTCCCACCGGTCCCATCAATAACGCCTGGAGAGGCGGCCAGGCGTTCGACGATTCCGCGTGGGTCAGCGGCACCGGCGGCGTCGGCTTCGAGCGCAGCAGCGGCTACGAGTCCTTCTTCAAGATTGACGTGCAGAGCCAGATGTACGGACGTAATGCGACGTGCTGCGTCCGGGTCCCGTTCACCGTCTCCGCCTCCGATGTGGGCAATCTTTCCAGCCTCACGCTGAAAGTCCGTTATGACGACGGTTTCGTGGCCTATCTGAACGGGAGCGAAATCGCCAGAAAGAACTTCACGGGTGAGCCGGCATGGAACTCGGCGGCCGGTGCGCAGAATCCTGATGCCGCTGCGGTAGACTTCGAAGCATTCAGCGTGGCGGGGCACGTCGATAAGCTGCACCAGGGTCAGAACATTCTGGCAATCCACAGCATGAATGTCTCGACAACCAACTCAGATTTCCTGATCTCCGTGGAACTGGTGTCGAGCAAAGCTTCCGCCGGCGGTGTGCAAACCGGTGTCTCACCAACTGCCGTGAAGTATGCAAGTCCGATCACTTTGCAGCAGAGCGCACAGGTGAAAGCCCGTGCACGTAGCGGCGGCACTTGGAGCGCTCTCAATGAAGCGGTCTTCGCGGTGGGGCCGGTGGCCCAGAGCCTGCGCGTCAGCGAGATCATGTACCATCCGCTCGATAGCGACAATCCCGATGATCCTAACACCGAGTACATCGAGCTGACCAATATCGCCAGTCAAGCCATCAATCTGAACCTGGTGCACTTTACCAAGGGAATCGACTATAGCTTCCCCAGCTTGGAATTGCCGCCTGCGGGCTATTGTCTGATCGTCAAAGATATCGCTGCCTTTGAGGCCAAGTATGGCTTCAAGCTGCCGGTGGTGGGCGAATATCAAGGCAATCTCAACAATGCGGGTGAACGCCTTGAATTAGTCGATGCAGCGGGGCAGGTGATTCAGAGCTTGGAGTACCAGGACAACTGGTATGATATCACCGATGGCCGGGGTTTCTCCCTGACCGTCAAGGACCCGCAAGGTGCGGATGCCAACAGCTTCAGCAGTAAGAGCTTCTGGCGGCCCAGTGCCCAGGCCGGCGGCTCACCGGGCACGGATGATAGCGGCCAAGTGCCGGAGCTTGGTTCCGTGGTCATCAATGAGCTATTGGCCAACTCCCAGGGAGTCGGTCCCGACTGGATTGAGCTCTATAACACGACCAATCAGACGCTCTCTGTGGGTGGCTGGTTCCTCAGTGATGATGCCAATAACCTGACCAAGTACAGAATTGCCGCCGGAACGAGCATCCCGGCCGGTGGGTATCTGGTGTTCTATGAGAATAAGCACTTCGGCAATAAGGCCGATCCCGGCTGTCAGGAGCCGTTTGCTCTCAGTAAAGATGGTGAGACTCTCTATCTCCACTCGGGCTCAGGGGGCGTGCTCAGCGGCTACTGCGAGCAAGAGAAGTTCGATGCCTCCGAGGCGGGAGTCTCTCTGGGCCGCTGGCAAAAGAGCACGGGCTCCTACAACTTTGTGGCCTTAATTACCCCGACCCCGGGCAAGGCCAATGCCGCTCCGGCGGTCGGGCCGGTGGTGATTAATGAGATCATGTACCATCCGCAGGAGGCACAGGATGACGAGTACGTGGAGCTGCTCAATATCAGCAGTTCCCCGGTAACGCTGTACGATGGGGCCCAGAAAGCTCCCTGGCGTTTTACCGACGGTGGAGCGATTGAGCTACTATTGCCGGCGGAGGCCCCGGTAACGCTCGCTCCCGGCGAATACCTGGTCTTAGCGAAAGATGCCGGTCTCTTGCGCAGCAAGTACTCTGTGCCGGAGACGGTCCAGGTCTTGGCCTGGGGAGCGGGCAATTTGGCGGACAGCGGCGAGAAGATTCAACTCAGTAAGCCCGGCGATGCCCAGGATGATGGCACCCGCCATTGGATTCGGGTGGACAGAGTCGCTTACAGTGATGGCTTGTACCCGCAGGATTTCCCGGAAGGAGTGGACCCGTGGCCGGTTAAGGCGAACGGCCAAGGCCTGTCCTTGAGCCGGATCGACCCGCACGCCTACGGCAACGACCCGGAGAACTGGAAAGCCGCAACTCCCTCGCCGGGTTTGGCAAACAATTAACTTGCAGAGGGAGACTTGTTGGTGGCTGCGACAACCGTGATTTCGGCATTACCGGACGGAAGGCGGCTCGTCGGGAGGGACGGTGTGTAAACCGAAGGTCACATATACTTGACGGGGAGATGGCATTTGTGTTAAAATAGACAAGGGATTCAGGTCAGACCCAGCCATATCCAGTGTGGCAAGAACGCGGTGACGGAGCACCAGGTCAAGGAGGGACACTGTCTCTCCGGCGGATAAACGCAAAGGAAGTCGAGTAAGGTGGACGGTAGAAAGACCGATACGAAGGCGGAATTTTCGAATTCCGCTGCATTGGGTGGTCCTGCGGGGCAGGTTGACGCGACCAAGGGCCAATCTGGGCCGCAGGCTGGTTATGGAGGTCCCGAACAAAAAGACAAGCAGAGGGTGCGTCCGACACCGCAGGTCAAGAAGGTTGTAGTGGACGGCATGCTCGCCTGCCGGTACGAGATGAAATATCTCATCGATGAGATTACGGCGGCGGGCATTGTTCGTTATATCCGTCCGTTCCTGCCACCGGATCGCTACTCAAAATTGCAGCGGGGAGGGCAGTACCCTATCGTCAGTCTGTACCTGGACTCGCCGGACCTGCAATTGTGCCGGGAGAGTTACGCCGGCGAGAAGAATCGTTTCAAGCTGCGGATTCGCAGTTACACGGACGAGCCGGAGTATCCGCGATTCTTCGAGATCAAGCGGCGGATCAATCGCATGATCATGAAGAGCCGGTCCCGGGTGATGGACCAGGACGTGCCCATTTTGCTGAAAGGCCGCTCGCTGCCGCCTCAGGGTTACACGACGGACATTGAGGCGTTGAACCAGTTTCAGCTCTATGTGGCGGCGATTCACGCCGGCCCGGTCATTCTGATTCGTTACATGAGGCAGGCGTTCGAGGGTACGTCTGAGGACCGGGTGCGCGTGACGTTTGATCGCGAGCTGTGTTACAAGGTAACCGACGAGCCATACGTGCGGCTCGGTGGTTCCGGTTGGCAGCACAGCGACCTGACGACGTGCTCTACGATTTTGGAGATCAAATTCACCGGCTGCTATCCGGCCTGGCTGACCCGGCTGGTACAGCACTTCAACCTGGAGGTGATGGCGATCTCCAAGTACGGTACGTCCATCCAACGGGCGTGTCGGCTGGGCTTTTGTGGGCCGGCCTTGAGGTATCTGTCGTATGGATAGACTATGGGAGTTGATGGAAGAGACACCGCTGGGCGGAGGCCCTTTCGGTCCGCAGACCGTGCTTTTGTCCCTGCTGCTGGCGTTCGTGTTGGGCCAGATCCTTGCCTGGGTTTACTACCTGACGCATAGCGGGTTGTCCTACTCTCGCTCCTACGTACAGTCTCTCATCCTGATTACCGTGGTGATCGCGATGGTCATGGCGGTGATCGGCAACAATATCATCACCGCCGTCGGACTCATGGGTGCCTTGGCGATTGTCCGCTTCCGGAACGTCATCAAAGATACCCGCGACATTGCGTTCATCTTTTGCGCGTTGGTGGTCGGTATGGCCGCGGGCTCGCAGCGCTACTTGACGGCCATCGTAGGCACGGCCATCTTGAGTCTGATCGCGCTCTACCTGTTCTTTACGGATTTCGGCTCGCATGAGCCGCACAATGGTTTCCTGCGGTTCAGCCTGCGCGGCTCGCTGGGGCCCGCCCATCCCATACCGGAGATCCTGCGGAGGTTCTGCGGGAATTTCATCCTGATTTCGGTGCAGGACAGCGGCTTCGGCGGGCCGTCGGAATACGCTTACCAGATTATGGTCCACAACACGGCCAAGAACGAGGAATTCGTCGCGGAGCTGGAGAAAGTCGAAGGGATTGAGAATATCAGCCTGACGATGCAGGAGAAACTGCTCGAGGTTTAAGCAAATCCATGAAGGAACGAGGCAGGAATAATCATCTTGTCAAGCGCTACTATCTGCGCCATGCGGTGCCGGTGACGATCTGGCTGGTGGCCGTAACCGCCGTGCTCTGGCTCTTTCATCAGCGGGCGCAGCGATTTGAAATCGTCGGCATGGCTCGGGGTCAGGTCCGCCAGGTAGCGGCCAGCAGCACGGGCCGCATCAAGGAGATCCCCTTCGAGCTCTTCACGCCGGTGCGGGCCGGGCAGACCGTGGCGACCTTGGACACCATCTGTGACAATGAACAGATGCTGAAGGTGGAATTGGAGACCCGGCTGGCGACGGCGGGGGCCGAGGCCGAGCATCTGGTAGCTCTCCTGGTCCCCACGCAGGAGCAACTGGAGGCGAACGCCGCCGATTTGCAGATCACGCACGAAGGCAATCGGCGGCGGTTCGAGGTGGATGCCGAGAGCGCTCGGCTGCGCACCTACCAGTTGCAGGTGCCGATTGCGTCCGATCAGGTGACTCTCGATGGTCTGGCCGCCGAGCTGAAAACCCTGGAGAAATTGCTGGCGGAAGATGCGATTGTGCCTTACGACCTGGAGAAGGTTAGAGTCCAGTACGAGAGCACGGCGAAGAAGTTGGAAGAGAACAAGCGGCTTCTCGAACAGGCCAAGATCGATTGGCAGCGGGCGGAGCAAAGACGCGAGGAGTTCGCCAAGTACGAGCTGCCGAAGCAGTCGGAAGATGCGGCTCTGGAAGCGATTCGTAAGGAGATCCGGGTAAAGGAAGAGCTCATGAAGGGGCTGCTGGCGCAACTGGCCGCTCTCAAGACACGCCAGGCCGTGGAACTGAAGTCGCCGATTGACGGTATCATCATCCCCATTCACGCGCAGCGAAATGACGCGCTGCAGCAAAGGCCGGGTGAGCAGGTAATGCGACGGCCGGGAGAAGTGGTGACGGCCGGCGATCCGATTCTGGCCGTCGCCGAATTGGAGCCGAACGAAATCGTGGCCTACGTGAACGAGCGACAATTGGGGTATTTCGAGAAAGGGATGTCCGTCGAGCTGGTCAAGACCCGCATGCCGGCGCAGATTGCCCGCTCGACCGTCGTGGCTATCGGTCCCACGATTGAAGTGATGCCGCAGCGGCTGTGGCGTAACCCGAACGTACCGCAGTGGGGGCGACCGGTGCTGGTCGAAGTCCCGCAGGGGCTGGCACTCATTCCGGGCGAACTCGTGGGAATCCGGCGGCTGTAGACCGCACGATCCTTCATCGTCACGTCGGCAAGACGGACGCGGGGATGGTCGAGAATGGTGGACATATCGCACAACCGAGTATGGCTGAGGCTTGGCCTGTCATGCCTGGGCAGCCTCCTTGTCCTGGCGGGATGCGGTCCGAAGAACTATAAGCGGGACGCGGACGAGAGAGTCTATAGGATCATCGATCAGAAATGGGAGCCGGAATTTGGGACGAAAGCGAACTACCGGATCAGCGATGTCCCGCCGGGCCCGAATGACATCCAAATTGCGAACGCCGTTCCAGCTTCCGGTCTTCTGACCCTGCCGTACGCGCTGGCTCTGGCGACCGCTCACAGCCGGGAGTACCAGACCCAGAAGGACCGTCTGTATAAGGCGGCACTGGATTTGCGGCTCGTGGAGCACGGATACGAGACACAACTGTTTGGCGGGGGGAGCGTGCTCTATATCAACGACCGCAACAACCTGCGCAGGAAGCGTCCCGCCACGGAGATTATCCAGACGGAGGCCAATGTCGGTTTCAACCGGGTGCTGGCTACCGGCACACAGATCGGCACAAGGGTCGCGACCGGCTGGGCGGACGTCCTGGCGGGCAGGGGCATCAGCGGCTGGAATTCGATCTTCAGCGCGGTGGTCGCGCAGCCTTTGCTTCGCGGCAGTGACCCCATGATCGTGCTGGAGGGCCTCACGCAGGCGGAGCGCGATACGCTCTACCAGATACGAGCTTTCAACCGGTTTCGCAAGACCTTTGCCGTCGCGGTGGCCACGCAGTACTTTCGGGCTCTCGAACTGTACGACATCACCCAGAACACGCGAGCCTACCATGATGCGCTGGTGGCGCTCGAGAGCCAGGTTGTGAAGCTGGCGAGTGCCGGATTGGTTCAGAAGCTCGAAGTCGACCAGGTTCAGCAGGATGTGCTGCGGGCACGTGACATGCTGATCGTTGCCCAGAAGAAATATGAGCAGGCTCTGGACCAGTTCAAGCTCACGCTGGCTTTGCCGATGGCTGCCGAATTCCGGATCGACACGGGCCTTGTGGATACCCTGAAACAACGCGGACTGCCTTACCCCGAGTTTGCCATCGATGAAGCCGTCGAGACGGCATTATGCCGACGGTTGGATATGGCCAACCGGGCTGACGCGGTCCTCGATGCCCAACGCGTGGTCTACGTGGCGGCCGATAGTCTGCGGGCGGATCTGCGACTGACAGGAAAGATTGATATTGATACGCATGGTGACAGGAAGATTGCGGCCGGACCCATTCTTGACCTGCCGCTCGATCGCGTCCCGGAGCAGCACGATTACCGCATAGCCCTGATTGGCCTGGAAGAACGTCGTCGCCAGTACGACGAGTTGGCGGATACCGTCCGGCTGGAAGTCCGGGACGCACACCGCAAGCTCGTGGAGACCGCGGAACGATACAAGGCTTCGTCTGAAGGACTCGAGAAGGCGCAGACGCGGATCAAAAGAGCCTCGGTCCTGATGCGGTACGGGCAGGCCAGCAGCCGGCGCGTGCTGGATCCCCTGCATGACCTGTATGATGCCCGCAATGCCGCTACGAACGCCCTGGTCGAGTACGCGATTGCCACGTTGAATTTCTATCGGGACACCGAGGCCCTCCAGGTCCGCCCGGACGGGATGTGGGAACAAGGGCCGGAGCTGCCGGTGTCGTCAGTTAAGACGACGGCAAATGCCTCAACAACAGCGAGGTGATTTTGTGTTATCATGAGATCTATGGACGGGTGCAGACGGAAAGGCCCGTCATACTTGAAGAAGCGATGGATCACTTGCTCTGAAAGAAGGAAAGGGTGGAAAACATGTGTGTGACAAGAATTCTTCAGGCCGTTCTTGTGCTGTCATTGCTTTCAGGGACTCTATGGGCGGCGGAAGTCATCCTGAATGAGTACAGCGCCGTTGGCAGTACCGACTTCCTCGGCGGCGGCGATTCCTCGGCGGATGAGTCCGGCGGTCACGCCTCGGACACCTATTTTGGCCGTATTCCGGGCAATGGCGGGGACTGGTTCGAGATGGTGGTCATCAAAGACCACTTGGACGTGCGAGGCTGGCTGCTCGATACCTTCAACAATGGAAAGCTCGACAAGACCCTCACCCTGACATCCGATCCGATATGGAAGGACTTGAGAAGCGGCACGATTATTACGGTCGCCGAAGATGTGCCGAGCGATGTCAGTTACGATCCGGCGGCCGGCGACTGGTGGATCAACGTCCAGGCCAATAAGGACGCCGATGGGCGTTACATCACGGCCTCTTCCTTTACCGTCAATGCCACGAACTGGCAGTTGCGAATCCGAAATGTGGGCGGAACGGTGGTTTTCGGGCCCGCGGGCGAAGGCGTCAGTCCGGACGTGAACGTCAGTGGAACCGAGGTTTTCCGGCTGGAGGCCAAGCCGACCGCCTCCATCACACCGACGTCGAAGGATTATGATGACGCCTCCGATCTCAGCACGTTCGGCGCCCCGAATCGCTGGGGAGTCCAGGACTTCAATGAGTTGCGGCCCGTTCTGCCCCCGACGCCGGCGTCCATCAAGGTGCTTGCGCCGAATGGCGGCGAGACGGATGCCCCAGGCGACATCATAACCGTCAAGTGGCAGAGCGAGGGCGTCTCCGAAGAGGTCCTGGTGGAGTTCTCCGTTGACGGGGGCCTCTCCTGGTCGCCCGTGTATCCGCCGAACGTCGGCAATACCGGGCAATACAAGTGGCTCGTTCCCCTGGTGGACTCCGATAAGGCGCAGATCCGCGTCTCCAGCATAAACCGTCCGGCTGTCTACGACATCAGTGACAAGCCGTTTGTGATCGCCCAGACGATGGGCATGGCCGACCTGAACGGCGATGACGTTGTGAACTTCGTTGATTTTGTCATTATGGCCTCTGCCTGGGCGCAGTGAGAGAGGGCATACCGCCCCGTTTGTCATAACGTACGGCAGGCTGCCGGGCCGTTGTCTGCAAACCTCGCCCGGCAGTACTGATAGGGCAGATCTCGCCTCCGATGGGACGCAAGAGCCGGCCCAGCGGGTTGGCTGGGCGCTGCCCGGACCCCTACGGGATCGGGCCCCTGCACGCGCGCAGCTACCATCCATTGTTCGACCTCAATCGTATAGTGTTGGAGAAGCCGCCGGCTGGAGGCTTCTGTGAAGTTTCTCTACAATCGCGGCGGCGAATCGGGTATAGTACCCCTCTTATGCGGTTGCCGGCCCGCGGCTTTTGTTGCGGTCGGCGACAGGCGGATTCAACAGGCGGAGAGGAAAGACAGTGTGAGTTGGTGGTCCATCGAAGGATGATGCTGTGTTCCGGAACACAGCGCGACGGGTTCTGATAGGGGTGTTTGAGATCGATGAACGCGAAGGAAGGCACATACGATTTTGGCCGGATCGAGAAGAAGTGGCAGCAGTATTGGGAAGAGAACAAGACCTTCCGGGCGAAGGATTGTGATACCTCCCGGCCGAAGTACTATGTTCTGGACATGTTTCCATATCCGAGCGGCCAGGGTCTGCACGTGGGCCATCCGGAAGGATATACCGCCAGCGATATCGTCGCTCGCTATAAGCGCATGAAGGGTTTCAACGTGCTGCATCCGTTCGGGTGGGACGCCTTCGGCCTGCCGGCCGAGCAGCACGCGATCAAAACGGGCACGAATCCCGCCGAGACGACAAGCCGCAATATTGTCAATATGCGCCGCCAGACCAAGTCGCTTGGCTTCAGCTACGATTGGGATCGCGAGATTGCCACGACCGATCCCGAGTACTACAAGTGGACGCAATGGATTTTCCTGAAGTTCTTCAACAGCTACTTCGATGACCGGGAGCAGAAGGCCAAGCCGATTGAGCAACTGCCCATTCCCGAGGGTTTGAGCGAGGAGGAAAAGCGTCGGTTCATCGACGACCACCGACTGGCCTATCAGGCGGACGTGGCCGTGAACTGGTGCCCCGCGCTGGGGACGGTGCTGGCCAACGAGGAAGTGGTGGGGGGCATCAGCGAGCGAGGCGGATACCCGGTCATTCGCCGACCGATGCGGCAGTGGATGCTGCGCATCACGAAGTACGCCGAGCGATTGCTGGACGACTTGAGAGAGGTGGACTGGCCCGAATCCATCAAGAAGCTGCAGATCGACTGGATCGGCAAGAGCGTGGGCGCGGAGGTCTGCTTCAAAATCGATGGGCATGAAGAGGACATCTGGGTCTTTACCACCCGGCCGGACACACTCTTCGGAGCCACCTACATGGTCATGGCCCCCGAACATCCGCTTGTGGACGCGATCACGACGCCCGAGCAGAAGGATGCGGTCAGACAATACATCGAAGCCGCCGCCCGTAAGAGCGACCTCGACAGGACCGACCTGGCCAAGGAGAAGACCGGGGTTTTCACGGGAGCCTATGCCATCAACCCCGTCAACAACGAAAGGATTCCGATCTGGATCAGCGACTACGTCCTGATCAGCTACGGAACGGGCGCCATCATGGCCGTGCCCGCCCACGACGAGCGAGACTTCGAGTTCGCGAAGAAGTTCGGCCTGCCGATTATCCAGGTCGTGGAGCCGCCTGACCCGCAGGATGCGGAACGGGCCAAACGTGAGGAGCTTTGCTTTACCGGCGATGGCAAAGCAATCAACAGCGGGCCCTTCAATGGGCTGCCTACCGCAGAGTTCAAGGAGAAGATTACGGCGTGGCTTGCGGAGCGGGGGCAGGGGAGGAAGGCGATCAACTATAAGCTGCGGGATTGGCTTTTCAGCCGCCAGCGTTACTGGGGCGAGCCGTTTCCGATTCTGCACACGGAAGACGGGCGGGTGATTGGCCTTTCGGAAGACGAACTGCCCTTGAGACTGCCCGAGGTGGAGGATTACCGGCCGCCGGGAACGGGTGACTCGCCGCTGGCGAAGGTCACGGATTGGGTCAATGTCACACTGCCGGATGGGACCAGGGCCCGACGCGAGACAAATACGATGCCGCAATGGGCGGGCAGTTGCTGGTACTACCTTCGTTACCTGGACCCGCGGAATTCGCAGCGGGCGTGGGACCCGGCGAAGGAGAACTGCTGGATGCCGGTGGACCTGTACATCGGTGGGGCCGAGCATGCGGTATTGCACCTGCTGTATTCCCGCTTCTGGCACAAGTTTCTGTACGACCTCGGCTACGTCAGCACGAAGGAGCCGTTCCAGAAGCTCATCAACCAGGGCATGATCCTCGGCGAGGACGGCCAGAAGATGAGCAAGTCGCGCGGCAACGTGGTCAACCCGGACCAGGTCATCGCGGAGTACGGTGCGGACTCGATGCGTCTCTACGAGATGTTCATGGGCCCGCTGGAGGCGATCAAGCCGTGGAGCATGCAGGGCGTCCAGGGCGTGTATCGCTTCCTGCAGAAGGCGTGGCGTCTGATTGTGGACGAAGACACGGGCGAGTTGGCCGGGGCAGTCAGAGAGGCTCAGCCGGACGAAGAGACGCTGCGCCTGCTGCACCAGACGATTCGCAAGGTCGGCAGCGACATCGAGACGTTCGGCTTCAACACGGCGATCAGCGCGATGATGATTCTCGTAAACCATCTGGGCCGGCTCGAGGTCCGGCCGCGCTCCGTGCTGGAGCCCTTTGTTTTGCTGCTGGCCCCGTTTGCGCCGCATGTTGCCGAGGAACTCTGGGAACGACTGGGCCACGGTGAGAGCCTTGCCTGCGAGCCGTGGCCGCAGTACGACAAAGAGTTGGCCAAAGAGAAGATGTTGGAGATGGCCGTGCAGGTCAACGGCAAGATTCGTGACAAGATCACGGTTCCTGCCGATGCCACGGACGTGCAGATTGAGAGGGAGGCCCTCATCAGCACAAAGGTCCAGGGCGCATTGCAGGGCAGACCTCCTAAGAAGATTATTGTCGTTAAACCGAGAATTGTGAGCATAATCTCTTGAGTATTCCTCTTCTGCTGAATGACCATTGAGATCGAAGCCAAGCTGAAAGTGGATTCGTTGGAGCAGGTCGAGCGAAGGCTTGCCGATGGCGGTGGATCGTTCGTGCGCGAGACGATACAGACGGACTATTATTTCGATACGGCCGACAGGGAACTCACTCGAACCGACCGGTGCTTGCGTCTGCGGAGCGAGCGAATTGATGGTCGCGAGCGACTGATCCTTGCCTACAAGGGTGCGAAAGAGCCGGACGACCATAAGAAGCGCCTGGAAGTGGAGCTGGAAGTGAATGATGCGGCGGCGACCGAAGCACTCCTGAACGGGCTGGGCTATCAGCGGGCCCTTACCTTTAACAAGCGGCGTCGCCTGTGGCGGTTGCGTGGCTGCGAGGTGGCCCTCGATGAATTGCCGCTGTTGGGTGCTTTTGTGGAGATCGAGGGGCCGAGCTCGGAGGCGATCTCGCGCGTACAGGCGCTGCTCGGTCTGTCGGACGTGTCGCACACGAAGGACAGCTATGCCAGCCTGATCGACCGGGCATTGAGCCGTCCGGGAGAAGACCGTCGCGAGGTTTACCTCGAAGAGAGAAAGTGAGTCCTCACTGGCGATGGCGAAGATGGATTTCAAAATTGGCAAGGTAACTGTGGGATTGGATGCACCCCTGTTTCTGATGGCCGGACCGTGTGTCATCGAAAGTGAGCGGGGCTGTCTCGAGATCGCCGAGCGTCTGGTGCAGATCGCCGAGCGGACCGGCACGGGAATCATTTTCAAGGCCAGCTTCGACAAGGCAAACCGCAGCAGCATTTCCAGCTACCGGGGACCCGGCCTCGCCAAAGGGCTGAAGATTCTGGCCAAGGTTCGGCGCGCGAGCGGCCTGCCCGTGATGACCGACGTCCACGAGCCGAGACAAGCAGCCAAGGTGGCGCAGGTCGTCGATTGTCTGCAAGTGCCCGCCTTTCTGTGCCGCCAGACCGATCTGCTTTGCGCATGCGCCGCGACGGGCAAGCCTGTCAGTGTTAAGAAGGGCCAATTTGTCTCGCCGACCGAGATGGGCAATGTCGCCGAGAAGATTCGCGCCTGCAAAAACCAAAAGATAATTTTGACGGAGCGAGGAACGTTCTTCGGCTACAACCGGCTGGTCAACGACATGACCGCCATTGCGGCAATGCAGCAGTTCGGCTGCCCGGTGGTTTTCGACGCCACGCACAGCACGCAGCAGCCGGGTGGGCTCGGGTCGGCCAGTGGGGGACGACGCGAGATGGCTCCGCTTCTGGCTCGGGCCGCGGTGGCGGCGGGTGCGAACGGCCTGTTCCTCGAGGTTCACCCCGAGCCCGAGAAGGCCCTGTCGGACGCAACGTCCATGCTGCCCTTGGACTGGTTGGAAGACCTTGTGCGAATCTGTAATGGGGTTTTTGCGGTGGTTCATGGACGTTAAGAGAACGAATCGGCCTTCCTATACCTACGGCCCCGTGCCGTCACGCCGGCTGGGTCTGAGCCTGGGCGTTGATATTGTCCCGCCGAAGGTCTGTACGCTCGACTGCATTTACTGTCAGCTCGGCAGAACGACCCGTAAGAGCACCAGCCGCGAGGATTTCGTCGATCTGGAAGCCGTCCTGGCGGAGTTGAAAGAGAAAATCGATGCCGGCCTGAAAGCCGACTATGTCACAATAGGGGGGTCGGGTGAGCCCACGCTCAATGCGAGACTGGGCGATCTGATTGATCGGATTCGACCCTTAACGGATATTCCCGTGGCCATTCTCACCAACGGGACACTGTTCTATCGTGCCGACGTGCGGGCCGAGTGTGCCAAGGCGGATGTTGTGATTCCGTCGCTGGATGCCGGCGATGCGAGCATTTTTGAGGCGGTCAATCGGCCGACCCGCGATATCAGTATTGAAAAGCTGGTTTCCGGGCTGCATCAGTTCCGGCAGGAGTTCAAGGGCGAGATTTGGCTGGAGGTTTTCTTAGTCGCCGGCGTCAACACGGATCGCGGGCAGATTGAAAAAATAAAAGTTCTGATTGAAGAAATCCGGCCGGACAAGGTGCACCTGAACACGGCGGTGCGCCCGCCTGCCGAGCCCGATGTGCAGGCACTCTCGCGGGACGCCATGCTCGCCATAGCTCGACAGGTCGGGGGCAACTGCGAGGTTATTGGCGAGGCCCCGGCGGACTCCTGTGGGCGCCACGAGCAGCACGCGGAGGCGGACGTTATATCAGTGCTGAAAAGGCGACCGTGCTCTATCGAGGACATCTGCACGGGACTGAGAATGGACCGGAACGAGGTCGCCAAATGCCTCGCTCATCTGGGCAAACTGGGAGTCGTCGCATCCGAGCAGCGGGGGCCCACTACCTACTTCCACATACGTCCCGACCCAGCGCGATGAACATGCGTCAGGTCATCTTTCGGGGCGACATTCCCTCCTAAGAAAACACACGCCGCCCGGACCCTAGATTCTGCATAGTCTGCATCAAAGTCCATATTTTGTAAAGCCCAACGCGCCATTGGCCGATAAAAGCGGTGTGGCATTTCGTTGAGCCCATGTTTCCGCCGCCACCCGCCGATAACCAGGCGTACGGGTCGCAGGCAAAGGCGAGCGGCGTCGCGAACCGGTCCGAAATGCCTAAGGGCAAGGCACGACAATGAGAAGATTGCAGCGACAACTCGTACTCAACAAGGGGGCGGAGAAATTCATCTTCCGTTATGAGCAGGGCCGGGAGGATGAGCTGCTCGATGCCATCATCGAGCAGGTCAAGCATAAGCGGACAGACTTTGATTGGTTCGATGCTGCGGTCCTCAGCTACAAGCTGACGGAGACGCTGATCGGCCGGGCCGAGCAGATTCTCCGCGACGACGCAGATGTAAGGACGAAATCGTAACCCGTGCGATGCGTGTTCGCAGGATCGGGTCTCGTGGAATGGACGCTGATTGGGAACGAAAAGGTGGTCGATGATGCCGATAGATGAAATAGGCAGGTGGACTATGGAAGAAAACAGCGCGGTAATCGAACAATTCTTGCACTACCTGAGATTCGAGAAGCGGTTCTCGGAGCACACGGCGAAATGCTACGGCGCCGACCTGACGCAGTTCACCGGGTTTCTGATGAACGGCTCGAACGGGTCGCCGTCGGATGGGGCCACTCTGGGTCATCCGGACACGGGGACGGCGACGGCGGTCGCGACCCAGACCGAGCAGGAGGTCGATCAGCGGCTGCTGGGTGTCGACGTCAATGACGCACGATCCTATCTCGCGCATCTGAACGAGAAGGCCTATTCCAAGGCGACGATTGCCCGCAAGCTGGCGACGCTGCGCAGCTTCTATAAGTATCTGGTGAAAACGAATCGATGCAGCGCGAATCCGCTGACCGCGATCCGCACGCCGAAGCAGGATAAGAAGCTGCCGCGCTTTCTGGAATATGAGGAGGTGAAGCGTCTGCTGGAGACCCCGCCGACCGATTCGTGGCTCGGCTCCAGGGATCGGGCGATCCTGGAGACCCTGTATAGCACGGGTGTGCGCGTCAGCGAGCTGGTCGCCCTGAATATGGACGACATCGATTTCCTGAGCGAGGTGATTCACATTCGCGGCAAAGGCAAGAAGGAGCGCATCACGCCCATCAGCTCCTCGGCCCTGCAGGCGATCCAGCATTACATGGAGTTCCGGAACAAGCGGGCCCAGAGCAACAGTCATTTCGACTCGAAGGTGCTCTTCGTCAATAAGCACGGGCATCGCCTGAGTACGCGGAGCGTGCGGCGCAAGATGGACAAATACCTGAAGATGGCGGGTCTGGACCCGGCGATCAGTCCTCATACGCTGCGGCACAGCTTCGCGACCCATATGCTGAACAACGGCGCGGACCTGCGGAGCGTCCAGGAGTTGCTGGGACATCAATCGCTCTCGACGACCCAGGTGTACACGCATTTGACGACAAGGAAGTTGAAGGACGTGTACGAGAGCGCGCATCCGCGGGAGAGCATGGGGTCGGATGAATATGGCAGTTATGAGTTGCCCGGGGGCAACGGCCAGTCGTAGGATGCGACGCGTCCGGTTCGCCGGTGGCGATGAATAATCTATGAGCCGCTCCAACGAGCGGCTCTTTTTATGCGCTGGGGAAAGAGAGCTGACTGCAGCATTGCATCAGTCCTGTGTCTGTGCGCAGCGTGCGCAGTACGAGTGATTCTTTTGGTTTGGCTCTGGTGGGAGCCGGATTTGTGCCGTCCGGCCATGTGGAAAAACGAGGACGTGGTGCGTCATAATAGGTGTCCGGATTTCTTTGTGATGCGAGTAGAATGACGCGAATGCAGTCCGACAGAGCGCTGGTCAGGAAGTTCAAACGGGGAGACGCGGAGGGACTGCTCGCCATCTACCAGCGGTACAAGGACTACCTCCTGAGCGTCGCCCTGGCGCTGGTATGCGATAGGGGCCGTGCCGAGGACGCCGTGCACGATGTGTTCGTGTCATTGGCCGAGAAGCGCCAGGACTTCCACTTGCGCGGCAATCTCAAGGCCTGCCTGGCGGTCGCTGTGGCCAACCGGACGCGGGACATCCTGCGACGACAACGGGTGCGGACCGCGGCCCCGCTCGAAGCAGACGCAGAGATCGCCTCCAACACAGCCACGCCGGAGCAAGTGGCTCTGCTCAGCGAGCAGTGTCGCCGGCTCGCCGCGGTTCTGGCACGGCTTCCCGAGGCCCAGCGCGAGGTCCTGGTCCTGCGTCATAAGTGCGACCTGCCCTTACGCGAGATCGCCAAAATACAGCAGACCGGCATAAGCACGGTTCACGCCCGTTATCAGTACGGGCTGGATACCCTGCGGGCACTGATGAATGGAGAACTGGACGATGAGACCCGCGGATAATGTAACCAGAGCCATTTCGCAATTCGAGGTGAAGGCGCCAGCCCGCCTTGACCGGCGGGTCCGCGAGGATGTATGCCGGGCGTTCAATGATCTGGCTCCGGGACCCTCGGCGGCTGCCCTGAGGCCTGGCTGGCGGGTCATCGTGAGCAGTCGCATCGTGCAACTCGCCGCCGCGGCGGTGATCGTGGTGGTGCTGCTGCTGGGCCTGCATATGTGGGATCTCTTGGGGACGCAGGCCTACGCTGTTGAGGACACCGTCGCGGCATTACGCAAGATCGAAACCGCCCATGCCTTCTGCACCGATTGGCAGGGCCGGCGCTTCGAGATGTGGATACAGCCGAATCCCGCCACCGGCAGGAACGACTTCATCAGCCTCGTCGAGCCGGAGCGTAATTCGATAGCGGTGTCCACGCCGCAAGTGTCCTACATCCACGATACCAGGCAAAACTCGGTGCGCTTCATACGTGGTCAGGTCATCACCAGCGGTCTGAACCTGGCCAGCATCATTGAGTCCCTGGCGGAGAGAGCAGACAAGAAGGAGGACGCGGTCGTAATCACGCGCAAGACCACCGACCGGTACGGCGAGGTTATCGCGCTACACTACACCGGTGCGGTCTACGAGCGTGAGGCCTGGATCGATCCCAAAACGAAACTGCTTCTCGGTCTGGCAAACATACGGTGCAGCAATCCGGGCGAAGTCACCAAGAGCATTGACGAGATCCGCTACAATGAGCCGGTTCCCGATCAACTGTTTCATTTCCAGTGCCCGGACAACGCGGAGATTAGGCCGGAGCAATGGGGCGACCTCGATAACCCGAAGTACGGCATTGACGTGGAGGGCATGAGTGAGCAGCAGGCTTGCGTCAGCGTTCTCGCCGATTTATTCGAGGCGATCAATGCCACGGACCTGGACCGCATGCGCAAGCTAATCCCGATTGCAGGCCAGTTGAGTGATCGGGAGCTCGTGGCGGCCGTGCAACAGGTTACCGGGGTTAGTTGGGAAGACAAGAATCCCGGGGTGGCCGGCTATGAGATCGGCTCGTCCTATCGGGACAAGGCCTGCCCGGTGGGCGTTCTGGTGCCGTGCGTCATCACGGACCATAATGGCCGACGTTTCGAGATCACGTTCATCGTTCGCTTCCGCCAGATAGACGCCCGACGCACCTGCGTCGTGGTGTACACGTGGGGCGGGACCAAGACGCTTGATTGATGAGGTATCCGTATAAGCAGAATCTCCATATGGTACATCGGTCTGTTTGTCGCCTGTCTGGGAATGTCGTGCCAATCCCCGCAGGCCGGGACATCCAACGCCCTGTTTCGCGGTCCGATCAACGCCACGGGCAGCACCTCACAATCCACTGTGCTGATCGTCCCGACGAACGAGGCGGACAAAGCCACCGAGCAGAGGATCCACGACTATGTCCGCGGAATGCAGAAATTCATCCAGGAAAGATCGCCCGGCCGGGACGTGAAGGTCCTGACGGATGCCGAGGCTCTGCAGGCGGACCTGTCGCAGAGTTCCGTGAGCGTGTACGGCACGCCGCAGGGAAACCTCTGGCTCGCAAGGTATATCGCCGCTCTGCCGGTCATCATCGAGCCCAACGGCATCACCGCAGACCGCCTGTACAAGGGCTCGAACCTGCGGTTCATCAGCACGTGGCCCCATCCCCAGAACCCGAAGATGGGGGTGGTCATCTACACCGCCCAGCGTGCCGACGATGTTGTCGGCATCAATGGCGTGATGCACGGACCGACCGTCGTACGCTCCGCAGACTACGTCACCAAAGAAGTCCGATGGACATTCCCATCCTTCAAACTGGACCTGACACAGGCGACGGAGGACCTGGACTTCTTCTTCAAGACCATCGAGCAGGTCCATCCGAACTACCGGGCGAACATGTCCAAAGCCGACTGCCGGCGGATCAAAGACCACTCGCGAGCGGCCCTGAAGCAGGCCTGTGACCGCAATGGCCAGGTTCCCATATCCGTCCTGGCCCTGACTGCCGCCGAGGCCGGTGCGGCTTTTGGGGACGGCCACACGGCCTGTCGGCTCCCCGCCGGCCTACCTGACCCCAGCGATCCCTCGCCCTGCATGCCTCCATTCCGCCTGCGGTGGGAGGCAGGGCACGTGGTGATCGGAGAGGCGATCGGCGGCCTCGAGCACCTGGCCAATGCCCGGTTGCTCCAGATCAACGGTAAACCTCTCGAGGAGACGCTCACGCCCGTGCTGGCGCGAGTCTCAGGGGAACGGCAGGCGTTCCGAATGAAATCCTTCCTCGACCAGCAGGAGGTCTGCTGGGCATTGGTCCGACCCGTGCAGGGCGATAAGACAACTGTCACCATCCGCCGGGGCGCGGACGAGCCCCAGACCGTCAGTGTGCCATTGATCTCTCTGGAGCGGTACAGGCGGGAATTGCCCGCGGGCCCGGGCCGCAACTCCGGGGGATTCCACGAATTCCGTCACGACGGTCGAACCTGCTATTGGCAGTACAACAGCTTCGACGCCTCGGACAGCGCAAAGAAAGCCATCGACGCTGTATTCAAGGACATCCGCGACCGCGGTGCCAGGAACCTCATTATTGACCTGCGTTTCAACGGCGGAGGCAACTCCGAGGCTGCGGAGTACATCCTGAGCTACATCACGAACGAACCTTACTGCGTTTATTCGCGCGTGGATGCGAAGCTCTCCAAGCAGTTCCTTCGGATGCAGCGATTCGGGTGGCTCACGCCCTTGGTCGAAGGCCGCGTGTTTCACTGGCGCAATGGAGGCAAGCTCACGAAGCCTGCCGATGTGGAATACAGGTTCGAAGGCTCGGTTTATGCGATCATCGGGGCCGGCACCTTCTCCTCAGCCTCCGACTTCGCTCATGTCCTCAAGGACTTCCGCATCGGGACACTTGTGGGAGAGGAGACGGGCGGTCTCCGCCACTGCTTTGGCGACTGCCCCAGTTTTCGCATGCCGCACAGCAATCTGCTATTCACCGTCTCGACCAAGCGGTTCTACGCCCCCATTCCCAAGCCGGACGATGAGAAGCGGGGCACCGTTCCGGACATCGAGACCACCGACGAGCGGCTCGCCCGGTTCATGGAGACGGACGACCCGGAACTCGCCTTCGTCTTGGACTGGATTGAAAAGGGGGGCCAGCCTGATACTGCACCGGATCTCCGAGAGGCTGCCGGAGACAAACGGCACGAAGGTAGGGGCAACCCCCTGTGGTTGCCCCCTCGCTGATGGTTGCGGGAGATCCTTGAAGCAGGTCCGTCGTCGGGCAGGCACGGGGTGGGTACCCCAAACGCGATGCATCACGTTTGGGAACCCGGCCTGCCCCTACAAGGAACGTCTATCAGCCGTGGTTATTGGCGATATACTCCGGCACCAGCTCTTTGATCTTGCGGGCCAGCTCGCCGTGGTGTTGTCGCCTCGCAAGGTCCAGCAGCTCGGCGATGCTCGCCCGCAGCTTGGCCCGGTCCATGGGGATGTTTTTCCAGATGCTGATTTTCGGGTGACCGGTGCGCTGCATGTCTTCGCCCTCGATCCGCAGCTCCTCGAAGAGCTTCTCACCCGGGCGCAGGCCGGTGAAGATGATCTCGATATCCTCGCCGGGACGGAAACCGCTGAGGATGATGAGTTCCTTGGCCAGGTCCACGATTTTGACCGGCTCGCCCATGTCCAGCACGAAGATTTCGCCACCTTTGCCCATCGTGGCGGCCTGCAATACGAGCTGGCTGGCCTCGGGGATTGTCATGAAGTAGCGCTTCATGTCCGGGTGGGTCACCGTGACGGGTCCGCCCTCGGCGATCTGCTTTTTGAAAATGGGGACGACGGAGCCCTCGGAGCCGAGCACGTTGCCGAACCGGACCGTCACGAACTGGGTTTTGCTGGTTCGGCCGAGGTCCTGAATGTACATCTCCGCAACGCGTTTGGAGGAGCCCATGATGCTCGTGGGGTTCACGGCCTTGTCCGTGCTGATCATGACGAAGTTGGTGGCGCCGCATCGATCGGCCGCATCGGCGACGACCTGTGTGCCCAGGACGTTGTTCTTAATCGCTTCCCCGGGATTGAGCTCCATCAAGGGAACGTGCTTGTGGGCCGCCGCGTGAATGACGACTTCGGGCCGGTCGCGCTCGAAGACTTCACCGGCTCGCCCACTGTCGGTGATGTTGCAGATGACCGGCTTTAGTGCGACGTTGGGGAACTGCCGGCGCAAGTCGCGCTCGATATAGAAAAGCGGGTTCTCCGCCTGCTCCACGAGCAGCAGCAGCTTCGGCGCAAACTGGCAAATCTGGCGGCACATTTCCGAGCCGATCGATCCGCCCGCCCCCGTGACGAGGATCGTCTTATTCTTCGCAAAGGCCTCGATGAGGTCCAAGTCGAGCTGGACGACCTCCCGCCCGAGAAGGTCATTGATATCGACGTCGCGAATCTGCGAGACGCGCAGCTTGCCGGAAGCGATGTCGGTGATGGAAGGGACGGTGCGGAATCGGATCTTGGCACCCTCGCACACCTGGATGACGCGGCGGAGCTGCTGACGCGTGGCCGAGGGCATCGCGATCGCGATATCCTCGATGTGGTGCTGCTCGCAAATCTTCGGCAATTGTGCCACCGGTCCCAGCACGGGGATGCCGTGGATGTTGATGCCTTGTTTGAACGGGTCGTCGTCGATGAAGCCCACCACATCGTATTGGGTGACGGGCATCCGATGGATTTCGCGCAGCAGTGCCTCGCCGGCGTTGCCGGCGCCGACGATCAGGAAGCGTTTGAGCCGCCGGTCCTCGACCGTGCGGAATTCCTCATAGTAGAGGCGGATGATCATCCGCAGGCCCGCCGGCAGGAGGATGGTGCCGAACAAATCGGCCATGAAGACGCCCTGGCTGACGGCTGCCATGCCCTGCGGCAAGGCGTGCCGGACGAGCGGAATCTGCAGCATGACGGCGAACCAGATAGCCACGATGAGGAAGGTGCTGATCAGGGACGCCCGGAGGATGCCGAGCAGATCGGAAATACTCACATAGCGCCACCAGCCGCGGTACTGCTTGAACAGTCCGAAGACCGGCAGCTTGACGGCCAGAAAGAAGAGCAGCAGGAAAGGATATTGCCCGACAAGCCACTCCTGCCTGAATTGCATGTTGTTGGCGACGAGGAAGGAAAACATCAGCGAGGCGGCGAAGGCCGCGACATGCGCCAGGATGATCAGCGGCTTGCGGAATCTCAGCCAGAAACCCACAGGGGAAGCCGGAGAGTGCGAGGGCAGGCCGGCGGCATCCGGCGCATCGGTCTCAGAAGGTCGTTCGGACATATTCCCCCGGCATCGTTGCGGCCCCTTTTATGTGACGCAAGTTAAAGTATAGACGCACGTCAGCGGCTGTCAAGTGACCTTATACTATCATCGGCACATGGTGGTTCACAGTTAAGTCACAGGACGATTCCGGACACCAGTGATACACGTCGCGGCCTGACCAAGGCCGGATTACTCGGACGTTTCCAGTTGCGGCCCGGAATCGCTTGCCATTCGGGGCTGAGGCTCGGAGGTGGTCGGCCCGGAGGGAGCTTCCGCCGGAGTCCGGGCCCCGGCGGGTTCCTCGGAATCGATGTATACTTCGTCCAGCGGAGTATCATCGACGCGGTGGCGCATCAGGGCGTAAGTGATGGTGCTGGCCGAGAAGTAGAAGCTGATCAGGAACGAGACCATCAGGCCCACGGCGGCAAGGACCCAAAGATGAATGAGTTGGGCGCCGAGCCAGGTGGACCATGTGTCGGGCATGGTCACGGGCGCTCCGTAGAAATTGCTGAAGGTGGGCCGCGGCCAGATCTCACGGAGCTTCTGCTCATTATGGAGCAGGGCAAACCCGACCCGGAGGAACCAATAACTTGCCGACAACAGCAGGAACATGAAGAAGCGGACGAAGACGTAGCAAACAGCCCCGTAAACGGTTGTCACAACGGTATAAAAGCCCATCGACCAGAGCTTGTCGTACACATAAGCGAAGGAACGCCCGATGGCGTCAAAGGAATCCGAGTCTTCATAGGCGATTGCGGGAAACATCAGGTTCAGCCCGGCGATCGCTCCGATCAGGACAACGGCGACGAAACCCGCAGCAATCAACGTGAGCGGCAGGAAGAGTCCCACCATCAGTTCGCCGACGAAAGGGATATTGCCGAGGAAGCCCAGAAGGACAATTGATAATCCGACGGCGGCGATCACCACGAGCGGGATGAGGGGGGCAGCGAAGAGGCTGGCGAATCTCCTGATGCTGAAGCGTACGGCTTGCGCGAGAACAGGCGGCTCCGCTTTAGCGAACTGCAAGGCCGCGATCCGGCAGATGGCGCCACCGGCCAATGATAGAACAGCCAGCACAACCACGAAAAAAATGACACTATAAATGGGATGGTACTCGAACGCCCAGATCAGAGTCCTGACATAAGTGCCGAGGCCGGCAAAGACACCGGGGGCATCCAGCGTGAGGAGCGAATACAACCCCCTGTGGAATTGCCCGGCACCGGTGTTCCAGAGCACGCTGAACACACCGGCGTGATCGCTTGGCGGCTGCGCCATCGAGATGCAGTCGGGCAGCCGAAGGCTGTCCGCGGCGAGGGTGGATTGCACGAGATCCATGGTCCAGCCCGTCAGACAAATCGTGGTCAACGCCAGGAACGCAATGGCCAGCTTCGACGGCTGGATCGATACGCGAAAGGTCTCAAAGATCCTGGTGAAAAGAAGATTACTGAGCAGCCGTACAGGCTCCCTTTCCTCAGCCATGTGAGCCCCTTTCCAATGTGCAGCTCCATATCATCTTTGTCCTGAATGGCCGCGAGAACCACAGCATGGTACTCTGTGCCGGACACGGAGTCCACAGGATTCTGCCGCCGATGCTATTTCCGCGAGTCCTCCTCCTCAGCGGAGGAATCTTTGCTCGGTGGATGCTCGGATTCGTCATCCGGTTTGCTCGGTATTCGGTAGTCGGCGTCCAGCCAGGCTCCCAGGTCAATCAGCTTGCACCGCTCCGAGCAAAAGGGGAAGTACTTCGGCAGTTTCGAGGGGTCGCGCTGCGATACCGTCACGCGGCGCTTACAGACTGGGCATGTGTACTGCCGGCGACGCGGCGATTGACTCTTGTTGGTGTGGTCTCCGTCTCCCATCCTGGGATTCCCGCATATCCTGAAGCTGCTGTCTCCGTGCAGGAGACGCGACGTGAATGGGCATGTGCTCTCGCACGGCACTGCCTTGGGCCCGAATTCCGGACCGCTCCGACCATGGAGCATCATTCATCTAAAATCCCGGCGGACTCCGCCGTTGTGCACTACCCTCTTATTATGGTTGTTCACCTTCTTGTACGAGGCCCTCTTCCAGCATTTTGGCGTACTCGATCGAGTAGCGTGCCCACGGCTGAGCCTCGAGCCGCGCCTTGGAGATCGGTTTGCCCGTGCCCTCGCAGATTCCATAGGTCCCGTTCTCGATCCGGTCCAGCGCATCGTTAATCTCAGTGAGGAGCTTGCGTTCACTATCCATCAATTCCAGCGAAAACTCCTGTTCGAAATTGTCCGTCCCGAGGTCGGCCATATGGATCGGCATGCTCGACAGGTCGCCGCTGGCATCGAGCCTGGACTTTCGCAGCGTCTCACCCTCGATCTCCGATACACTCTCCAGGATCTCCCTTCGCTTTTGGAACAATAGTTCCTTGAAATGCTCGATCTCGGCAGAACTGAGGCGTGTCTTGGGTGCCTGTTCCTTGGTGTCCTTCTTGGGTGTTTTCTTTCGTTTCTCTGTCACTTCCGTCCTTACCTCTCATGGGTTGATAATGTGACCATATCTATAGAACAGATAATTATACCATAAACTACTTTCTCGCCATAGCCTAATCGCGAGGCAAAAAAACTATGGGAGGCAAAAAAATCTGCGGATGCACTGTTCCTCAGGAAAGATTTTGCAGCCTATGCGTAAGCCTTTTGTGGCACAAGACTTAGCAGCTCATGGCGAGAGGAGCTGTTATCCCGCCCGGCCCGCGGAGTCCGAATCCTTTGCCCTTGCACCTAAGGGGATTAGGAACCTCTCATTGCCCACTACCCCCGAAATTATGCGAACATCGAAGGCACGTTCAATCTCTTCAGGGGTGAGAATGTCGGCTGTTTTTCCGATGCGAAAATGGGGGTATTCTGCAGGCCGGCCGCCACGGGGATAGAGCAGCAATGCCTCATCACAATACTGGGCGGCCAGATTGATATCGTGGGTAACCGCGACAATCGTAGTATGCCTCTCAAGCTGGATTGATTTCAGCAAATCGTAAATTCTGACCTGATGTTTCAAATCCAGGAAAGAAGTCGGCTCATCCAGGAGCAGAATCGGCGTATCCTGAGCCAGGGCTCGTGCGATGAAAACCCGCTGACGCTCGCCGGCACTGAGACTGCCCAGCGGCCGGGAGGCAAACCCAGCCGTGCCGGTCAGCTCAAGGGCCTGCCTCACAAGCTCTCTATCAGTCTCGCTCTCAAAGCCCAACCGGCCGAAATAAGGCGTCCTTGCCATCAGGACCGTCTCCGCCACGGAGAAGGCAAAGACAGGGACGGACTCCTGTTGGACCACGGCGATCCTGCGCGCCCGATCCTGCACCTTGCAGGACCGCAGGCTCATGCCCTCCAACAGGACTTCGCCCGACTGGGGCTGGAGGAGGCCTGCCAGGATGTTGAGTAGGGTGCTTTTGCCGACCCCATTGGGGCCCGCGATGGCCAGGAAGGTCCCGGTTTGGACCGGGAAGCTGATGTCCTGCAAAACCGGCTGATCCGGGCCGTAACGGAACGAGATATGTTCTGCTTGAATCACTGCCGTCATGCCAGCCAGTATACCTTTCTACTGTATCTGACCAACAGGATCAGGAAAAATGGGCCGCCTACCATCGCCGTAATGACGCCCACTGGTAACTGTGCGGGTGCCACGATGGTGCGGGCGATAGTGTCCGCCACGACCAGGAAGATGGCGCCTGCCAGGCCGCTCAGAGGCAGCAATTGGCGATGGTCGGGCCCGAACAAGAGACGAATTGCATGGGGGATAATGAGACCTACAAAGCCGATAAGGCCGCTCAGGCTGACCGCGACGGCCGTGATGAACGCTGAGATGGCGAAAGCAGCGAACTCGATTCGCCCAACCGGCACGCCAATGCTCTTGGCGTCGTGGTGGCCGACACTGATGATGTTAAGCTGCGAGCTGAGGAGGAAAAGGGCGACTATACCCGCCACGATGCAACCGGCGCCGACCCAGAGGACAAGGAAATCCTCCTCCATCATATTGCCCATGAGCCAGAACATCGTGGCATGAATCTGCTGGCTTTTCGCGATGGAAGCCAGGAACATAATCAACGCCGAGAAAAAGGCATTCACCACCACCCCGGCCAGAAGCAGTCCGGCGACGTGATACTTACCCGTAAGGCGGCCGATCCCCCAGACGAGCCATACGGTGCCCAGAGCCCCGATGAAGGCGAATACCGCGATCGGCGAGCGACCCCACAGGGTCCAGCCAAAGCCGCCGATCACCGCCAGCATCGTGCCGAGGCCCGCACCGCTGGAAATGCCGAGAATGTACGGGTCGGCTAACGGGTTGCGCAGCAGCGCCTGGAAAATCACGCCCGAACTGCCCAGTGCGGCCCCCACCAAAGCGGCCAGGAGAATCCGCGGGATTCGGACGTGCAGGAAAATCTCGTAGTCGGGATTCGGCCCCGTGAGACTTGTCGGCCCGGCGGCAACCGCCTTGAGAGAAATGCTCTGCGGACCAATCAGCGAGCATCCGAACATCACCAGGACGAGCAGTACGGCTGCTACGACAGTTCTGGTCAGCAGGATTCCGGGCGAAAGGGTCCGAGGCACAGTCTCACTCTCCAAATAGCTCCGGGCGCAGACACTTTGCGACCAGTGCGACACCCGCAGGTAGTCTGGGGCCGGGCCGGGAGACCACATCGTCATCCACCACATAGATCCGCCCATGAGTAACGGCCGGCACATTCGCGTATCGGCGCCAGTATGAAGATACCTGCCCGTGTTGCTGGCCCGGGGAGGCACGTACCATAACAGGCTCGATGATGACCTCGGGACCGGCCGCGATGACCTGTTCGGCCCCAATGGACGGATACTTGTGAAGGGTCGGGCCGATGGCGTTCTCACCTCCCGCCAACTCGATCATCTCATTGATGAACGTATCTCTGCCGGCCACACGCAGCGGCTCTCGTTGAACGACCCAGAGGACCTTCGTCTTCGGCATAGCGGCCGTCACCGCCTGGAGCCGGTGGATCTCCGTCCTGATACGTTCGGAGAGCTCCCGGGCGTGCTCCTTCGCGCCGGCCGCATCGCCGATGGCGGAGATTGCCTGGAAGAGATCGTCCGTCTTCTCAATATCAACCGTCAGGCAACGATAGCCCATTCGCCCGAGTCTTCTCGCAAGCTCTTTCTGTTGCTCGAGGGCCAAGGTCACGACCAGATCCGGCTTGGCGGCGATCACCGCTTCGATGCTCGGCTGCCAGAACGTCCCTACCTTCGGCTTGGCCAGGGCGGCGGGCGGATAGTCGCTGTCCTGCGTCAGGCCGCTGACGTTCTCACCAAGCCCGAGGGCAAAGAGTATCTCGGTGAGATTCGGTGCCAGCGAGACAATGCGCAACGGCTGCTGCGAACACCTGACTCCGGGGCGTACATTCGCCTCGCGCGGCTCCAGCATCACATAACCCGAAGCAAGCCACAGCACAAGGAGCGCGGATAAGAGCCACCACTTTCTCATCAAGTCCTCTTGAACTGCTTCTCCAGCTCACTGATCGAAAATGCGATTGTTGTCGGCCGGCCGTGCGGACATCGAGTCGTCGATTCGAAACGCTTGCGGTCGGCCAGCAATTCCCGTATCTCACTGTCGCTGAGCCTTTGTCCGGCTTTAATGGCGGCTTTGCAGGCCGCCATGCTCAGGATGTCGTTGAAAAGGTCTTGCCTGGCCACCGTATCACCCCGCTCCACAAGCATATCAATAAGGTCCCGGACGAACTCAACCGGCTCAACATTGGCCAGCAGAGTGGGGAAGGTCTGCACGGCGTATACCCTCGGGCCGAACGGCGTCAGCTCGACTCCCAACTGTGTCAGCAGGTCGGTGTGCGCCTCGATGGCTCCCGCCTGGGCATCGGTGACTTCAAAACTCTCGGGCAGGAGCAGCCGCTGTGACTCGAGGCTGTCGCGCTGCAACCGCCGCTGCAGGGTTTCATAGAGCATCCGCTCGTGCAGCGCGTGCTGATCGATGATGACAAACCCCTCGTCGGTTTGCTCGACGATATAGCTGTCATGGATCTGGATGTACTTGTTGTCCTCCAACTGTGGGGAGGGTGCGGGTCGAGGCTTGTCGGATACAGTTCTCTTATGTTCCGGCCCTCTGGGCTCCGAGCCGCTCTCCGGCCGCAAGTCAAACTGCTGCTGGTGGGCCGACCGGTGCTTCTTGAAGAACTCGGCCATTGCATCCGCAATCTGCTGCCTTCTGACCTGCTGGCTGGCGCTGTCGTCGCCTGCCTGAGCCAGCTCTTGCGTGGGCAACTGGGCGACCGCATTCAAGTCCGTTCCCAGCAATTGCTCGCGCAAGACGCCGAGCACCTGCGAATGGACCAGGTTCGCATTGTAGAAACGTACCTCGACTTTCGTCGGATGCACGTTCACGTCGTAATCGCTGCAGGGCATCTCCATGAAGAGGAAGACGACGGGAAAGCGGTTCGCATCGAGCAGCCCCCGGTAGGCTTCCTTGATGGCATGAGAGATGAACTTGTCGCGAATGAATCGGCCGTTCAGAAACGTGTACTGAAACTGGTTGCTCGTTCGTGAGATGTGGGGGCGGCCGAGCAACGTGCGGATGCGGATGCCCTTTTCGTCGCTGGCGGTCTCAATCAGATCGCCGGGCCCCGATATCAGCATGGGAAAAAGCTGGCTGACCCGCTGCTGGAGGCTCTCGGTTCTCGGCAGCCGGTGCAGCTCTTTGCCGTTGTGAATCAGCGTCAGGTCCAGATGAATCTGGGGCAGGGCGATGCGGGCAAACTGCTCGCTGATGTGACCCAGCTCGGTATTGGCCGTCCGCAGGAACTTGCGGCGGGCGGGCGTTCGATAGAACAGGTCCCGGACCTGAATCGTGGTGCCGAAGTCGCCGCTGCACGGGCTGACGGGGCTTCCGTCGCCGCAATCGATCTCGATACAATGCGCCTGATCGGAATCCCGCATCCGGCTGACCGCGCGGACCCGCGCGATGGCAGCGATGCTCGCCAGGGCCTCGCCCCGGAACCCGAGGGTAGCGATGTTCTGGAGGTCGGCGACCTCTTTGATCTTGCTCGTCGCATGGGACTCGAAGGCTGCCGCCAGGTCCTCGGCATCCATGCCGGAACCATTGTCGGTGATGGAGAGGAGCTTGCGCCCGCCGTCTTCGGCGGCCACCATGACCTCCGTAGCGCCCGCATCAATACTGTTTTCCACCAATTCCTTGACCACGCTCGCCGGGCGCTCGATGACCTCGCCTGCGGCGATCAGGTTTACCATATTCCGGTCAAGGTGAATTATTCGGCCCATACATTTGATACAGTTTCCATCGTCCGATGGTGCGTGGCCCATGGTTGGATACGGACGGATTCCCGCCGCGACACAGCCGGAAATTCATTCGGCCCCTCAAACCCATACCACCCGGATAGCGGAGATGGTCCGGCCTTACTCCTGGAGCAGGCTGCGGCCGGTCATTTCCGGCGGCTGTGGCAGGCCCATCATGGCCAGGAGGGTCGGGCCGATGTCGGCCAGCGTGCCTCCCTCGCGCAGCCGCGCGCCCTTGCACCGATCATCGAAAACGACCAGCGGCACATCGCCCACCGTGTGCGCCGTGTGCGGGCTCTCCGGCGACCCATCGATCATCTTCTCGAAGTTGCCATGGTCGGCGGTCACAATCGCCGCGCCGCCCATACTCTTGACTTTGTTGAGAATCTTGCCCACGCACTCATCGACGGTCTCGGCCGCCTTGATGGCCGCCGACAGATCGCCGGTATGGCCCACCATGTCCGGATTGGCAAAGTTGACGACCATCACGTCATACTTGTCGGAATCCAGCCGCTCGAGCACCACGTTCGCCACCTCGTAGGCACTCATCTCTGGCTTCAAATCGTACGTGCGAACCTTGGGCGACGGCACAATCTGGCGGTCCTCGCCCTTGAACGGCTTCTCCGTGTAATCATTGAAAAAGAACGTCACATGGGCGTATTTCTCCGTCTCGGCGCAGCGGAACTGCTTCAACCCCAGGGAGCTCCAATAGGCCGCGAGGATATTCTTCATCTTCGGCGGCTTCGGGAACGCCACCGGCGCGGGGATGGTCGCATCGTACTCCGTCATGCAGACGTAGTACACGTCGGGCTTTGTAGGTCGCGGGAACTCCTTGAAATCGGGTTCCACAAAGGCACGTGTGATCTCGCGGGGCCGGTCGCCGCGGAAGTTGAAGAAGATGACGCCGTCGCCGTCCCCGATCGTGGCAATCGGCTGATTGTCCTCGTTCACGATCGCCGTCGGCTCAACAAACTCATCGGTCACGTTCTTCTCGTAACTGCCCTTGACCGCCTCGGTGGCGCTGTGTGCCTTCAGACCCTTGCCGAAGCGGAGGCATTCATAGGCCTTCTGCACGCGATCCCAGCGGCTGTCGCGGTCCATCGCGTAGAATCGGCCCATGACCATGGCGATCTTGCCCACGCCGATCTCGGCCGCTTTCTTCTCCACGTCCGTAATGTATCCGAGCCCGCTGTCGGGCGGTGAATCCCGCCCGTCGGTAAAGGCATGGATGAAGACGTCCTTCAGGTCGTTGCGCTGGGCCAGCTCCAGCAGGCCGTAGAGATGACCGAGGAGCGAATGGACCCCGATATCGCTGCACAGGCCCATGAAGTGTATCTTGCCCTGGTGCTTCTTGACGAAATCGATGACCTTGAGGAATTGCTCATTCTCGAAGAACGACCCGTCGCGTATGGCGTGTGTGAGTCGAACCGACTCCTGGGGAACCACCCGTCCGGCCCCGATGTTCTGGTGACCCACCTCGCTGTTGCCCATGGTCCCGTCGGGCAGGCCGACGTATTCCCCGTACGTGTGAATCAGGCAGTGGGGGTACTCCGCCATCAGCATGTCGTCCGCCGGCGTGTGAGCCCGCTTGATGGCGTTGTACGGGTCCTCGTTCGGATCCGGATTATGGCCCCAGCCGTCACGGATAATGAGAACACAAGGCCTTTTCTTCAGCGCGATCTTGTCTTTCGTCATGTAGAACGTGCCTTTCAAATAGCAACGATACGGGCGAGGCGCAGCTCGGTCCCGCCAGATGGCCTAAGGATTCACTATACTATAGGTGGGCGAAGTGCGTGTCAATGTTTGCCTGTCCCGTAATGATATGGAGCCGGCGCCCCTTTGGGGGCTTTTACCGGGCGGGAGGTGTTGGTATAATCCGGCGGTCGGCACGAGGCATGATGGCGGATGTGAACGATGGCCGGACATCGCCTCAGGTCGGAAAGGCAGCCTATTGGTGTCCGAGCGTAAGAACAGAGTTGCGGCGGTTTGGCTGGCTGTCTCATTGGTGGGCCTTTGCTCGCTGCTGGGATGCTCCGAGCGACAGCCGGTCGTTGACCTGTACGTGGATGCCGTGGCCCTCCGCGAATTGGGTCAGGAAGAGCTGGCCGTCAAGAAGTTGAACACCGTGATTGCGGCCGACCCCAGCTTCGCCCTGGCGTACTCGGAATTGGGCAAGGCTTATGAGGCGCTGGGAGATCACGAGAAAGCGCTGGCCGCGTTTCGGCAGGCGGCGCGGCTTGATCCCTGGTCGTTCGAGGACCACCTGAACCTTGCCAAGACGTGTGAGAAGCTCGAGAGATACCCGGAGGCGGCGGGCGCGTATGCCCGAGCCGTCGAGCTGGATCCGAAGCGGTTCGAGGCCGTTCTCGGCGCTGCCGAATGTCATCTGAAGGCCGGGGCGTATGTCAAGTCGCTGGCGTACTGTGAGCTGGCCGAGCAGGCGGACCGGCCGCGAGAGGTCCTGCCGCTGCTGGCCCGCGTCTACGAGGGGCAGAAGGATTACGAGCAGGCGATTCAAGTCTACCGGCGTCTGCTGGCGCTGAACGGAGAGGATCCGAACGTGCTGCTGTCCTTGGGCGTAGCCTATATGAAGGCAGGGCAGTATGATCGAGCTAAGCAGGTGCTGGTTTCCGTAGCGCAAATGCGGCCGGAAAATGGCGTGGCGTTCCGCGACCTCGGCTATTGCTTCATTAAGCTCGGAAATACCGACCAGGCTATACAGATGTACCAGAAGTCGATAGACTGTGATCCCAATGACTGGGAGACGCATCGCGGCCTCGGTGTCGCCTGCATGCTCAAGGCCCGCCAGACGGCGGACCGCCGCTGGCAGGCGAAAGCCCTCGAGCATTGGCGGCGCTCGCTGACCATCAAGCCCGACCAGCCGCGGCATACGATATTGGAAAAACTGATTCGCGAACAATCGAAATCGCAGAGCCCTCTGCAGGGATTGAGTGATTGAAGCCATGGACGTGAGCAAGGAAGAGAGAACCGATCCGGCCATCTCAGGCTGCGAAGTGGCAGACCGCCGCAAGGCGGAGCTGCCCGATCTGGCGGCACACCTGGTTTTCTGGCCCATCCTGTTGGTGGGCCTGGCGTGGGACCTGTGGGCCAAGCAAGCCGTGTTCGCCTGGCTGGAGAACAAACCGGGGCAGGGGACGGCGATTATCGACGGCTTTCTGGCATTCCGCTTGGCCCTGAACACTGGTGCGGCATTTGGAATTGCCTCCGGTCGCCAGACGTTCCTGATTGGCGTCTCCCTGATAGCTCTGCTCGTCATCCTCGGCGTTTTCTTCTTCGGTGGAGCACGGCAGCGCTTAATTCAAGTGGCACTGGGACTTTTCGGGGCGGGTGTCAGCGGCAACCTGTGGGACAGACTCTTCAATCACGGTCAGGTCCGTGATTTCATTGATGTGGTGTATTGGCCCGGCCGGCACTGGCATACCTTCAACCTGGCCGATGCGATGCTGTGTGTTGCGGTCGCGCTACTTGTCGTGGCCACGTTCTTTACTGATTCGTCAGATCAAAAACGTGCTCGGCCACAAAAATAGGGGCCTCGAGAGCGGCACAGAGGGCGATGGCATCGGAGGGCCGGGAATCCACCTGGATCGCGCGGCCGTCAATGTTCAGGTGAATCTTGGCGAAAAACGTGTGATTGCGAAGGTCGTCGATCACAATCCGCTCGACTTTCGCACCGAGGCTCTCGATCACGTTGGCCAGCAGGTCGTGGGTCATGGGCCGGGGCGGCTTGATTCCCTTTAACCGACGATCAATGGCGAAAATTTCCACGATGCCGATCACGATCGGAAACCCGCGCGTGCCGTGACGCTCCTTCAGAACGATGATCTGCTGGTCGGAAGTCTCATTGATGATGATCCGCGACAGTTCAACTTCCACTTCCATTTCGGTCCCCCTTATCTATCGCCTGCCGAGCTCGCCGAGATGTCTCTCGACGGCCTGTAACTGTTCCTGAAGCTGCTGGAGCCGTTCCCGCGCCTGCGCGACCACTTCGGGCTTGGCTCTCGCCACAAAATTCGCGTTGGCCAGCTTGCTCTCGACCACCTTTTTTGCCTGCTCGATTTCCTGTCTTTGCTTTTCAAGGCGGGCCCGTTCCGCCTCGGGATCGATGACATTATGCACATATACTTGAGCTTCTTCTACTATAGCCGTGGCGGCATTGTTCGGCTTGGGGGTGTTCTCGGCCGCCTGAAAGCTGTCCAGCCCGGCCAGTTGGCACACCAGATGGCTGTTCGCGTTCAGCGTATCCGCCATTCGCATGGGGGCGGCGGCGGAGGCCGAGAGTCTCTGGGCCGGGGTGATGTTGTAGTTACTCCTGATGTCGCGAATGGCCCGGACCACCTCCTGGACCAGTTGGATCTGCCCTTCGACGGAGACGTTCTTCACGTGTCCCAGACTGTCGGGCCATCGGGTGATGGTCAGGGCTTGTGCGTGCTCCGCTGCGGCCAGTCCTCGGAGCGTGCGAGTGGGAGCCATTTCATTGAGCTTTTGGTATATGCCTTCGGTGATGAAGGGCACGAAAGGATGGAGCAGACGCAAGGTATAGTCGAGCACGAACGCCAGCACATTCTGGGCGACGGCCCGGTCGGCATCGTCCCTCATGCGGGGCTTGATCCACTCCAGGTACCAGTCACAAAAGTCATTCCAGAAGAAGCGATACAACTGGGCGAGGGGCTCGCTGAACTTGAAGGCGTTCAAGGAATCGGTGACTTCATCGCGGGTCGCGGCCAGGCGGGACAGGATCCACTGGTCGGTAATATCCATCCTGCCGGCATCGAACCCGGCGGGGTCGAGGCCCTCCAGGTTCATCATGGCGAACCGCGACGCGTTCCATAGCTTGTTGCAGAAGTTGCGGCCGATGTCGAACTTGGGCGAGGTGTTGACCTGGCGGCCGTCCGGCAACGTCATCGGGACGACCGGCATGCGGATATCCTGCGTATCCGTGGTCATGCTCGCCAGTGTGAAGCGCATCGCATCGGCGCCGTGGCTGTCAATCGCCACCAGCGGGTCGATGCCGTTGCCCAGACTCTTGGACATCTTGCGGCCCTCGCCGTCCTGGATCATGGCATGGATGTAGACATCGCGGAAGGGGATATCGCCGACGCAGTACTGGCCCATCATCACCATGCGCGAGACCCACAGGGTAATGATTTCGCGGGCCGTGCAAAGGACATCCCCCGGATAGAACGTCCTCAACTCCGGCGTATTCTCCGGCCAACCCAATGTGCTGAACGGCCACAGAGCCGAGGAGAACCACGTGTCGAGTACATCGCTGTCACGCTTCCATCCTTGTGCTTCCAGATCTTTCTCAACGTCCGCATTGCCCGGCGCGACACAGACAAATGTCATCGGGCCATCATCTGTATCGGCTGTGATAGAATGAATTCGGTCGCGCGTGCCCGATGGCAGGTCGGCTGCGTGCCCACTCTTCTTCGACCAGACCGGGATGCGGTGGCCCCACCAGAGTTGGCGGCTGATCGGCCAGTCTCGCAGATTCTCCAGCCATGCCTGATAGGTCCTGGCGTAGCGCTCGGGGATGAATCGCAGGCGGCCGTCAAGCAAAGGCTTGAGGGCCAGGCCGGCGAGGGAATTCACAGGCACATCGGTTCCTTCAATCAGGCCTTCACCGAGTTTCTCGGCAAGGTGGTCGATAGGCTGCTTGACGGCGATGTACCATTGATCGGACAGGTACGGCTCGATCGGAACATGACTGCGATAGCTGTGGCCCACCTCATGCGTGTAGTCCCGCACCTCCTCCAGCAGATTCTCCTGGCGGAACCACTCCTCAATGGCCTTGCGTGCTTCAAACCGATCCATGCCAAGGAGGTTTTCCACATCCGGGTTCTTGATCTGGTCCCAGTCGGCCCAACCGTATCTGTCGCTGATGGAGCCATCGGGCGCCATCACGTTGACGACGGGCAGATGGTGTCGCTTGCCGATCTCCCAGTCGTCCGGGTCGTGGGCGGGCGTGACCTTCAGAAAGCCCGTGGAGAATCGTGCCTTCTCGTCCTCGCTCTGCGGATCAGGCAGCACGACGTGCTCGTCGGCGATGATGGGGATGACCCGCCCGACGATAGGCAGGCAGACCTGCTTACCCACGAGGTAGGGGGCCCGCGGGTCGGCCGGATTCATGGCTACCGCCGTATCGCCCAGCATGGTCTCCGGCCGCGTTGTGGCCACCGTCACATGCTCAATTTGTTGTCCGTCGATCTCGACCGGCTCGACGAGCGGATACTTCAGGTACCAGAAATGACCCTGGATAGTCTCGTGTTCGACTTCGTCATCGGCGAGGACCGTCTGCGTGGCCGGGTCCCAGTTGACGAGGCGTTTGCCGCGATAGATCAGCCCGTCCCGGAAGAGTTTGAAAAATGCCGCCCGGACGGCCCTGGCGCACACCTCGTCCATCGTGAAGCGCGTGCGCTGCCAATCGCAGGAGCAGCCCATCGCCTTGAGCTGGCCGAGGATCGTGGCCTCGTATTCATCCTTCCAGGCCTGAATGCGGCGGACGAACTCGTCCCGCGGAAAATCGGTGCGTCGCTTGCCTTCCTCGGCGAGGATGCGTTTTTCCACCACGGTCTGTGTGGCAATGCCGGCGTGGTCCGTGCCGGGCATCCAGAGTGTTTCGTACTGCTGCATCCGGCGAAACCGGATAAGGATATCCTGGAGCGTGTTATTCAGGGCATGGCCCAGGTGCAAAGCCGCCGTCACGTTCGGCGGGGGGATGACGATCGTAAACGCCTTGCGCTTCTGCCCGTTGCGGGATGGCTCGGCATGAAAATAGGACCTCGACAGCCACAGTTCATTGACCTGCTCTTCGATGGTCTTCGGATCGTAAACCTTGGACAACAGTTCTGCCATGACGCGTCCGTCTCCATCACCACCAAAAAAATTCCGGCAGACACGTGTCTGCCGGAAGGTATGTTAATATCCTATGGGCACCCTGTAAAGAGTTCGCGCCGCCGTAGAGGGCGGCCCTCCAAGCCGGGCGAAGGACTCGTTAGTCCAGGTTCATGGTCATCAGGAACTCGGCGTTGCTCCGCGTCTTCGACAGCCGGTTCTTGAGCAGTTCGACCGCCTCGACGGGGTTCAGGTCGCTGAGGACCCGGCGCAGACGGTAAACGAGCTCCAATTCCTTCGGGTCGAGCAGCAGCTCTTCCCTTCGGGTTCCGCTGCGGCTGATCTCGATGGCCGGCCAGACTCTGCGGTCGACCAGCCGCCGGTCCAGATGCAGCTCCATGTTGCCGGTCGCTTTGAACTCCTCGAAGATCACTTCGTCCATCTTCGAGCCGGTGTCGATCAGGGCGGTGGCGAAAATGCTCAGCGAGCCGCCTTCTTCGATTTTTCGAGCGGCCCCGAAGAATTTCTTGGGCATCTGCATGGCACCCGCGTCTACACCACCGGTCAGAATACGGCCGGAGTGCGGCGTCTCATTGTTGTACGCCCGCGCCAGACGGGTGATCGAGTCGAGCAGGATCACGACATCCGTGCCGTATTCGACCATGCGCTTGGCCTTCTCGATGACGATCTCGGCCACCTGGCAATGGCGTGAGGCGGGCTCGTCGAACGTGGAGCTGATGACCTCGACGTTCTCGGCGGTCTTGCGCTCCATTTCGGTGACCTCTTCCGGCCGCTCGTCGATCAGCAGCACGATCAGCTTGACCTCCGGATGGTTGGTACTGATGGCGTTGGCCATCTTCTGCAGCAGGATCGTCTTGCCGGTACGCGGCGGAGCGACGATCAGGCCGCGCTGGCCCTTGCCCACCGGCGTCACAAGGTCGATGATCCGCATGTTCAGCTCATCGCTGGTCGTCTCGAGGATCAGCCGCTGCTCCGGGTGCAGCGGCGTCAGATCGCTGAAGACGATCTTGTCCGCCAGCAGGTCGGGATTCTCGAAGTTGATCGCCTCGACGCGCAGCAGGGCAAAGTACTTCTCCGAATCTTTTGGCGGTCGGATTTGTCCGGAAACGATATTGCCGGTCCGCAGACCGAAGCGTCGAATCTGGGACGGGGACACGTAAATGTCGTCCGACGAGGACAGGTAATTGTAATCCGGGTTGCGGAGGAAGCCGTAACCGTCGGGAAGGACCTCGAGAACGCCCTCGCCATACATCAGGCCGTTCTGACGGATGCGCTCCTTCAGAATCCGAAAGATCAGATCCTGTTTCTTCAGCGCACTGTAGTCCGTGATGCCCTCCTTCTTCGCCATCTCGTGCAGCTCCGACACGGTGAGCCGCTGCAAATCCGTCAGGTACAGATTGCCTTTTTTGATGCGCTCGTACTTGGCGTGCGTAGACTCTTCATCAGAGACTTCGATCTCCTCGGCGGCCTCGATGTCCTCCGGGAGCTCGCCTGTTTCCGCCGGAGCCTCTGTCGCTTCCATCGTGTCCGAGACAACGGTCGGGGCGGGATCGTCGTCCCCGGCGTCCGCCGTGGTCGCTGCGGGATCCAACGTCTCTGGCTGTTCCATCGCCATCTCTTCTTCGGCAGGAGCCCTCTTCGTGCCCCTTTTCCTCTTGGTTGTCTTGGCCTTCGCCATAACTACTCCTTTTTTGCTGTTACGTGAACTTCATTGTCACCCTTGCCCCTGTTTGTGCAGGTGTGAGCCTGCCCGACAGATGCGGACAACACGCCTGTAGCCGACGTGAAACCTCTTCTTCTCTCGGGGTTCCTGTGGGATTCGGGCCTTACGCTACACCACGAAGAAGTACGGCCCCACAAGATGGCAGCAAGCAGCACGACTTCCAGTAAACGAGACTAACTGCTTCTTGCTATGTCAGAGAAGATCTCGTTGATTTGCCTGACTAATGTCGAGAAGTCAGAATTGTTGTCTATGGTATTATCGGCCAGCTTTGCCTTCTTGTCCACAGAAATCTGAAAATTTTCGCGAATTTTGATTTCCTGCTCATCCATAAGGCCTGCCCGTTTGGCCCTCCCGGCTCGTCGCCTGCGATCGCACTTGACGAAAATCAGCCGGTCGCAACGATCCGCCCATCCAACTTCAATCAGCAGGGGCATATCGAGTACAATCGCTTTGGCATGTGTACAATGATTGTACTGCGAAATCAACTCCTCGGTTCGCTCCAAGACACGGGGATGGATCACTTTGTTCAAGGCGGATAGTTTCTGCTGATCCGAGAAGACGATCTCCGCGAGTCTGCGGCAATCAATCGCGCCGCACGCATTCAAGACCTCTGGGCCGAACAACCCCGTGATCTCGTCACGAACCGGTTTTTCCTGGAGCAACTCGTGAGCAATTGCATCGGCGCTGATGACCGCGCACCCCAGTTTTCCGAACTCCCTGGCAACGGTGCTTTTTCCGGAAGCAATGCCGCCGATGATTCCAATAATTGGCTTTCTGCTGGGATTGCCCACACTCAAGCAGTCGGACTGCCTACTCCCATCGTGCACTCCTATTCTAACGACGGGTGCACATTGTGTCAAGGTGCTGTTGAGAATTTCTGCTCATTTTATCTTCGCCCTGCTCTGGATCGCCCGGAACAGGTCCTCGGGCACCTTTACTCCGAGTTTCTTGGCTGTGTTCACGTGATTCCAGGCAAGGTCATACTGTTCGAGCATGTAGTAGCCATACGCCAGCCCGTGATAGGCATCACCCACTTTCGGGTCGATCTTGATCACCTGTAGGTAGGCCTTGACGGCCTGGTCGAAGTTGTTCTGCTTGAGGTAGGCCGAGCCCAGGTTAAAGAGAATCCTCGCATCGTCCGGCTTGATGGCCACGGCCTGCTTGTAGAATTGGGCGGCCAGACCATAGTTCTCTTCATTGAAGTAGGCCGTGCCCAGATCGACCAGCGCGCCCAGCAGATCGGGCTTCAGCAACAAAGCCTGGGTATAGGCCTGAATCTCATCTGATGTCTGGCCCAGCTTGCCATAGCAGATGCCCAAGCCATAGTATGCCTCCGCCGAATCCGGCTTGAGGCTCAAGGCCTTGCGGAATTGTGCCAGACCCTTGTCGTAGTCGCCCATGCGATAATACAGCTCGCCGAGCTGGCTGTACACCTGATGGTTCTGGCTGTCGAGAGCCAAAGCGTGGTTCAACTGAGAAATCGCGTCGGGGTATTTCTCCAGCCGGGTGTAGAACAGGGCCAGGTTGCGGTACGCATCGGCGAAATTCGGGTCCAGTTGTATGGCCTGCCGGTACGAGGAGCCGGCATCATTCAGATGGTCCAGAGCCATGTAGGCATTGCCGATGTTGTTGTACGTTTTGGGGTCGCCGGGATTCACCGCCAAGGCAGCCTGGTACTGCTGAATCGCATCGTTCAGCCGACCCTTTTGCAGGTAAATATTACCCAAATTGGCCCGGGATTCCGAAAGCGTCGGATTAATGGCCACGGCCCTTTCCAAGGCAACCAGGGCCATATCGATATTCCCGATCTCACTGTAGACGTTCCCGAGATTGTTGAAGAAGCAGCCGATGGTCTGACGCTTGTTCAGGCTCTTCATGTAAATCGAATCGCGGCCATTCTGTGGCACGCTGAACTTCGTCATGTAGTGGTCGTCCGCCACGCTGGCGCC
>Ga0315281_10000728_pt1 | contig 47042 bp, 48 predicted proteins | sample YL17G07_0_MG_FD_204540 | JGI IMG/M metagenome (GOLD analysis project Ga0315281, IMG submission 204540) | Sediment microbial communities from Yellowstone Lake, YNP, Wyoming, USA - YL17G07_0 | ecosystem: Environmental > Aquatic > Freshwater > Lake > Sediment | place: USA: Wyoming | collected...
GCGCCCGTGACGGCATCGCTCAGATCGGAGGTGGTTTTGCTGAGGGCGTAATAAGGATAGGTCAGGGCGTCGAAAAAGGAGAGGGGTTTCCTGTCACGCTGGTAATTCATGATGATAAGGGCAAGGGAGATAAGGAGTGCCAGTATAAGGAATCTCTTCTTGCCCTTTGACATCAATTAGTGCTTATGGCTACCTTCTGGAGGAGCTCAAGCTTGTCCAGCATCATACCGCATCCCCGCACCACGGCGGTGAGAGGATCGTCGGGCAGTATAACCGGCACGCCGGTATGCTCCCTGATAAGAATATCAAGACCCCTCAGCAGCGCGCCTCCGCCTGCCAGCACGATACCCTTGTCCACGATATCGGCAGCCAGTTCGGGCGGCGTGTTTTCCAGGGTCACTTTGATCGTATCGAGAATAAGTCCGATGCTCTCCTGCAGGGCCTCGCGTATCTCCTCCTCAGTGACGTTGATGGCCTTGGGGATACCGGACACGAGGTCCCTTCCTTTTATTTCCATTGGCTCTGGATTGTTCGTGGGGTACGCGGAGCCGATTTCGATCTTTATCTGCTCCGAGGTCCTTTCGCCGATCATAAGGTTGTACTTGCGCTTTATGTAAGCCATGATCGCCTCATCCATCTTGTCCCCGCCCACACGCACCGCTTTACTGTAAACGATGCCGTCCAGGGATATGACAGCCACATCAGTGGTCCCCCCACCGATGTCCACAATAAGGTTTCCCGAGGGCTCGCCCACAGGCAGCCCTACGCCTATCGCAGCGGCCATCGGCTCTTCGATGAGATATACTTCCCGCGCCCCCGAGGCATGGGCAGCGTCCTTTACCGCGCGCTGTTCCACCTGCGTGATCCCGGAGGGGACGCCGATGATGACCCGGGGTGACACGAAGCTCTTCCTGTTGTGAGCTTTCGTTATAAAATACTTGAGCATCACTTCCGTGGCGTCGAAATCAGCGATGACGCCATCTTTCATGGGCCTGATAGCAAGAATATTGGAAGGCGTCTTGCCCAGCATTTCTTTCGCCTCTATACCTACTGCCACCGGCCGCTTATTGTCCCTCCTGATTACCACCACGGACGCCTCGTTGCAGATGATTCCTCTGCCCTTCACATACACGAGAGTGTTGGCGGTCCCCAGATCAATGGCGAGGTCATTGGAAAACATACCCAGAATCTTGTGAAGAAACACTTACATCCTCCTTTACTTCGCTCACAGGAGCGCCCTCCTGTCCTTTTCCGCGAGTTATACTTCGTGAGCTGTCAGAAAGTCGCTTATCCTTCGATAACCTTTGTGCGTGCCAGGTCATCACCGAGTCTCATGCCTTCCTCATTGCCCAGCATCAGGAGAAACTCCAGCGCCAGGACTGCCGCAGCAAGAAGCCACCCGAGCAGCGGTATTTTATAAAGCAGGAGAGGTACTGCAAAGGTGATGTTTCTCACCATGGAATCTCTAAAGGTCCCCGGCACTTCACCGGGAAGGGAGATCACCTTAAGCCGTATAATTTTTTTCCCTATGCTCCTTCCATCGAACAGGCCATCGCTGATGAGCAGATAAAGAAGGCCGGCAAAGTACCCGGCCTGAGGCACAGTCTGCACTGCAACGGCGATAACGATAAAATCCAGCAGCTTTGCAACAGTCCTCAGCAGTAAGCTGGCCTTTCCCCTGTCTCCGGGCATCTTTAATACTATCAAAAAGGGCATTCATTTTTCAAGGATTCCGCGCACGGAGCAGGACCGCCCCCGATGGGCTGCCAAGACAGTCAGGCATTCCACTCCCGCCGGCCCGGTATTTCCTCTTCCTGTCCCGGTGGCAAATTTTGTGTTGTTATGCTACTATATTGCACATTATTTGAAATTCAACTAATACTTGTTTGCAGCGATTTATGATATACTTTCTAAAAAAAGCAGCGGGATTATATACACATTTAGGGGGTTCTTAGCATGATAAAAAGATTCCTGAAATTCCTGCTTCTCCTGCAGGCGCTTTTAGCGGTAATCACGGCCATTCCTTCATCGGCTGCATACGGGGATATCGTGGTAAAGCCAGGCAAGTTCGACCACTTTACCCTCACCATGCCCGAAACGCTGGTTGCCGGTGATGAGGTGGCCATAAGGCTGGAGGCGGTGGACGCGTTCAATAACATCCTCTCCAACTTTTCTGAAACAGAGCGGGAATTCCAGAGCACAACCACCGGCTCCGCTGTCATTAAACCGGCCTCGTTCAAGGCCTCCTCTTTTGCCAATGGAGCGCTTACGATCACGTTTCTAGACAGGGCAGCGGAGCCCATCAGTATCTCCATACGTGAGAGTGGGAGCCCCCTTCCCATCCTCTCCAGGGACCTGGCAGTGCTTCCCGCAAAACTCAGTTCCTTTGCCGTCAGGGGAGTGCGCAGCGTACAGGCGGGAGAACCCTTCGATTTGCAAATCATCGCTAAGGACTCTTACGGCAACACCGTTTCCGATGCCATAGCAGGAAAGAACGTCAACATGATATTCAAGGGCGAAGCCGACCCGAAGATCAACCAGCCCGCTATTCCTGATTTCAAGGGCGGGATAAGCACGGTAACCCTGGTGTCTCAAAAGTCAGGCAGCACTGTTGTGGAAGTTAAAGATCTTATTTCGGGCAGCGCAGGCGCCAGCGAGAAGATAGATATTGTTAATGCTCCGATGAGTACTTTCAAGATATTCGCGCCCAAAGAGGTAATTTCGGGAGAACCCTTCGAACTTTCCATTGTAGCAGTGGACCGCTTCAACAATATCGTGACAAATTATGCCGCCACCGGTAACGGCGTTGCCATCACTTCCTCCGGAAAACTGAAACCCTTCCCTTCCTCGCTGCCCGCCTATGAATTCGTAAAAGGCCAGGCTAAAGCGGACATGCGGTACGATATAGGTGGGGACATTACCCTCACCGTGACGGAGATGGGCAAGGGACAGAAGGGGACCAGCGATATGGTGCAGGTGATACCCCCCATCCCTGAAAAATACGAGATAACCACCCCGGAGTCTGTCGTCGCCGGACAGAAGTTCAAGATAAAAATAACCGTATACAACCAGCTTGGGCATATTATCAAAAACTACAACATGGTAGGTCCGGATGTTCAGTTATCCACCAACGGGACCGGCATGCTGATTCCAAACAGGATACCGTCATCGGAATTCGTAAACGGCTCTGCAGTTGTGGAGGTGCAGTACAATAAATCGGAATCCTTCGCCATTATAGCCTCCCCGGTAAAGGCATCCGCCACTGCCATAAACCAACAGGTTGAGGGGGAGCACGCGAAGCAGCCTGTTGCCAAAACCGCTGCGCATAAGCAACCGAAAAAGGAAAAACAGGACAAGGCCGCAAAGCGCCACCTTGAAATAACCAACATTTCCATCGTTGAATCCAAAAAGAAAAGCACAATAACGGTGCATATCCCCGGCCTTGATAACAGCTTGAAATACACCTTGTCCACCGAAACAGCAGACGGTAAAAAGTGGGTCATGATGAAAATCAAGCCCCCGGTCAGCAAGGTTGATAAATCCATCAAGTTCGATTCGTCGTTTGTGGGCGCTATTACGGTAGACGATGACGAGAAAGGCACCGTGACCATAAGGATAGAACAGTTAAAGCCCACGCGGTATCACGCGGTAAAAGACAAAAACAGCCTTACCATCACACTGAGGCAGTAACAGCAAACCGGTAGACAGCCGGCAGGAACATGCGACAGTATGTGGCAACCGGCCTGCCGGTCACCGGACACTCCTATGGGATTCCTAGATAAACTAAAAACAGGACTTGCCAAAACAAGGAAGAACCTCGTCGAGAGGGTCGAGTCGGTGCTTCTAAACAGGAAGCTCGACGACGCCACCATCGACGATATTGAAGAGGTCCTTATTACATCGGATATTGGCGCTGAAACCGTTTCGGACATCATCGACCTCCTGAGAAAGAAGGTGATGGCAAGCGAAATCAGGAATTCCGATGAAGTAAAAAATTATCTGAAAACCGAGATGGCCGCCCTGCTCGGCAATCCCCAGCCCCTGGTCCTCTTCGGGGATAGGCCCTTCGTCATCCTCACCGTAGGCGTGAACGGGGTGGGGAAAACCACGACCATCGGCAAACTCGCCGCAAGGCTACGGGAAGAGGGCAACTCTGTTATCATCGCTGCTGCGGACACCTTCAGGGCTGCGGCCATCGAGCAACTCGAAATATGGGCTGAGCGTACCGGCGCCTCTCTCATAAAACACCAGAGCGGGTCGGACCCTGCTGCCGTGGCCTTCGATGCCGTGGAAGCAGCGAAAGCGCGGGGCACGGATGTGGTGATAATAGACACTGCGGGAAGACTCCACACTAAGAGTCCCCTGATGGAAGAGCTTAAAAAAATAAACCGCGTGATAAAAAAAGCCCTGCCCGACGCGCCGCAGGAACTACTTCTGGTGGTGGACGCCACCACCGGACAGAACGCCCTAAGGCAGGCCAATATCTTTAACGAAGCGGTGGGCATCACCGGCATCGCCCTCACCAAACTGGACGGCACGGCAAAGGGCGGCATCATCTTCGCGATTAAAAAAGAACTCGGCATTCCGGTGCGGCTCATAGGGGTGGGTGAGGGCGTTGATGATTTAAGGGATTTCGAGCCGAAGGACTTCGTTGCCGCGCTGTTCGAGTAAACCCGTCTCTATTCAATTCTTTCCGAACAGAGCTTTTTTCAGGTCATACGGCTATCTGACCATATAGGTTCCTGAGGATGTTCCCCCTGCGTAACTTTTTGAGATAACAGTGGTAGTCCCCTCCACAGCTTTCATTCAACAAGCGCAGATAAGCAATATTCTTTTCCACCGATTCCATATAAAGGTCGTTATCGATATTCCATCGCACCCTGAAATGGGACCGCAAAACTGCGGCGATGTTGCCCAGGTCGCCGAAAAGCCGTTTTTTGAAGATGAATTCATAAAAATTTTCTGTGGCGACCAGCATGTCCAGTTCGTTGGAGTAGTTCGGCACGCCGCCCTCTTTGAACTCGAAGAACAGGAGCGGTATTTTCTCCAGATAGCTCCGGTCGGCCATCTGCGCCAGAAGGTCTGCTGACCCGAGGATGCGCCCCAGGAGGCTTACGGCCTCGCGACGAAAGGGAATGTCCTGCACCGGCTTGAACAGGATGGTGTAAAGGATCATGTAGGAGCAGTCCTCAACGGCCTCTGCGTCGAAGCCATGTGATGGCAGGTAGTTGCGGGCCAGATCAATGGAACGCTTTTCGTGGCCAATGGTGTACTTGGCCCCGGTGCCTTCGGTATCATATTCAGCCTGAATGAGGCCGGTGTCGTGGAACAGTGCGGCGACGATGCCGAGCACGAGGTCGCCGGCTGTAAAGGGATGGCCCTCCAGCCAAAGGCCGTGCATGAGGCGGGCAACTGCCAGCGCTACGGCGTTGGTGTGTTCCAGATTGTGGTATTTGGTATTGCTGGCCCTAAAGCCCGCGTATCGGCCTTCGAAGAGACTGGAGATGTCATCGTATATCTTTTCCACAACGGCAAAATCGGCAGCCCCCATTTCCGCGGTAAGGCGGTGGATTTCCGCCAACACCTTGCCGGCATCAATGCTGTCCAGATAGTCCCTGAGGTTGTAGGGTTGCTGTATCATGCCGGTCGCCCCAGCGTTGTTATTATCATGCATATCGGTCATTTTGAAGTCATCCTCCATACTCCGCACCAGGTGTCGTCGTGCGGGCCGGCTTTCATCTGCTCACAACGCTCTATATAGGTGCGTGAGAGCTTGTCCTGCGTATGGCAGCGCAGGGCCTCTCTGAAGAACCTGATAGCCTGGTCCCAGTCGCCTGCCCGGTATGCCGTACGGCCTTCAGTGAAACAGCCCACCACTTCCATCAGGTGAGGGAAGGTCGCTTCGGTATGGTAATCGAGCACCTCGTAAATCCGTACGGGCTTGGTCTTGCCCTTGACCACCACATCGTCCACATCGCGTATACGGTAGGTGCCGCGCAGTTTGCGGTAGGTGTTTTCGCTGATGAGTATCCTGGCGCTGTATTGTTTGCATGCTGATTCAAGTCTCGAGGCCAGGTTGACGCCGTCGCCAATCATAGTATAGTCCATCCGCTTGGGCGAGCCGATGTTGCCTGACACCACCGTATCGGTATTGAGTCCTATGCCGATATCCACCGGGCTTTTCCCGTCGGCAGCACGTTGGGCATTCCAGTTGCGAAGTGCGTTGAGCATGGCGATGGCGCACCGGACGGCCCGGTCCTCATGGTCATCAAAGGCAACGGGAATGCCGAACCCGGCCATGAGTGCGTCTCCGATAAACTTGTCGAGCATGCCGCCCTCAGCCTGAATGCAATCCACCATGAGGGTGAAGTACTCGTTCAGCAGGATGACAGTGTTGTGAGCGCCGAGTTCTTCGGTGACGGTTGTGAAGCTGCGGATATCGGAAAAAAGAATCGTGGCAATGGTGCTTTTGCCGCCCAGGATATCGTCTCCGCCGGCGAGCAACTGGTCGGCAAGGCCGGGGTCCATGTAGCGTGACATGGTGGACTTCATCCGCTTTTCACCGGAAATATCTTCGAGCATTATCATGATGCCGAGCTTTTTCCCCTCGCTGCTCACCAGGGGCAGGACCGTGATGTTGGCTGACACCTTCTCCCCTCCGAATTGCAGTTCGGCGTCCATAGTGATCTCGGGGTTCCTGCTCTCCTCCACTCGCCTCACCTTCTCCGCAATCAAACCGTTACGGCCGTCAAAGAATTCGGCAACGTTCTTGTCGATGATCTCATCGCTTCCCGTTTTCATGATGTGCAGGCCGGCGGTGTTACAGGTGACGATCTTTCCCTCTTCGTCCAGGGTAATTACGCCGTTGCTCATGCTCTGGAGCATGCTCTCATTGTAGTTCCGCATATTCTGGACGTCGCTAAAGAGCTTGGCGTTTTCGAGGGCAATGGAGACCTGGGCAGTGAAGGCCTTTAGCCGGGACTCATCCTCATCGGAAAAGGGGCCGCCGCGTTTGTTGAGCACCTGGGTGACGCCTATGATCTTGCCGTGCTTGTTTACTACCGGGGTGCAGAGTATGGAGCGGGTAAAGAAGCCGGTCTTTTTATCAAAAGCCGGATTGAAGCGCAGATCGGCGTATGCGTGAGGGATATTCACCGAATTCCGGCTGGTAAAGACCGCGCCTGCGATGCCGAGATGATTTGGAAAACGGATCTGGGTGGCGCCGATACCTTCGCCGACCAGGGACCATAGCTCGTTGGTCTTATCGTCGTTCAGAAAAAGGGTGGAGCGCTCAGCCTGGAGCATCCTGGTGGCTTCACCCATTACCTTGCGCAGCAGGACTCCCAGGTCTATCTCAGAGGTTACGTCAGCTACCACATTGAGGAACTCCAGTTCCTGGAGCCGGGACAACTGCATCTTTTCGATGACTTGCGCCCCTTGCAGTACGACTGCAGCCTGCATGGTCATGGCTTCAAGCAGTTCCAGGTCTTCAGTCGTGAACTTCCCCTCCTTCTTGTTCAGGACCTGTGCGACGCCGATAATCTCATCTTTAACTGTCCTGATGGGGGTGCAGAGCATGTTCCTGGTTTTAAAGCCGGTCTGCTGGTCTATGTCGCGGTTGAAGTGTTTGTCCTTATAGACATTGTGGACTATGACTCCTTTGCCGGTCTGGAAAACATCGCCCGCAATGCCGCTGGTGTTAAGTATCCGAATGCGGCGCTTGAAGGTGCCTTGCGCAACGATGGAGTAAAGCTCGCCGGTTTGGGGGTCGTTGAGAAAAAGCGAGCCGCGCTCGACACCGAGCTCACTTGTAGTCATGCCGACAAGGGTCTCGAGAATCTCGTCGAGAGTGTCGATGGCGGCGAGCTTGTGGGAGATGCCGAGCAGCATCTCGGAGAGGTACAACCTTCTTTCCTGGTTGTTTTGGGCAACGCGCCCGGTCACGGTTTTATTTTTCAAGGTTTTGTCAGGCTTAGCCCGTAGCGCCTTTTTTTTCTCCATCACTCCACCATCGCCTTAGGTTTGTCCTGCAGAGCATCCCGCAGCGTCCGTATTGCCTGTTGTAACTGCTGCACTTCGTTGCGATGGGCACGGCGTTCTTCTTCGAGTTTCTCCTTGGATGAAAAAATCTTATCTTCCATCTCATCACGCATAGCTACGACGGTTGACCGGAGCTGGAGAATTTCGTCGCTGGCAGCCGCTGCCGCCATTTGAGCCGAATCATCCCGGGCATGCCGCATGGCCTCAAGCTGTTCGCGCATGGCGGCAATAGTCTCCTTCAGATGCCGGCACTCTGTGAGTGCAAGAAGCAATTCGTCTTCTTTGACAAGCTGTTTTTCCATATATCCCGTGTCCCGGCTTATAATAACGAAATTTCCACATATTGTACCATGATCGGGCAAAGGAATAGATACAAAAGAGTGTTCCCTTAATAAGGACACTTCCAGTGCCGCATATGAGCAGGTCCGGCGACCTGAATATCAACTAATCCGGTATGAATATCAGGATAGTGTTATGGTAGAATTAAATGCTTTAGCCTGCAAGAAAATAAATCCGGCAGGACCGGCGGGATACGCAATCGCATAGCGATGGAATATCAATAAAGATGAGGAGTTATCAATGTCAGGTGGATCACTAGAGAACCAGGGCGCCCATTTCGAGCGCGTGAAAGCGCTGAAGGAAACGAGACCCTACTCGCCATGCCGGGCGGCATGCCCGGTCAACACCGACGTGCAGGCCTACGTTGGCTTTATTGCCCAGGGACGTTACGCCGAGGCCTTCGAAGTCATCAGATCGGTGAATCCCATCGCGTCAGTCTGCTCAATGATCTGCCATCACCCCTGCGAGCAGGCCTGCAGGCGCTGCTCAGTGGACGAGCCCCTGGCAGTCCGGCCCCTGAAGAGGTTCGCCCTTGAGAAGGCCGCGGACTACCGCAGGAACAAACGCAAGCTCGTACAGAAAACGAAAAATAAAAGTATCGGAGTTATCGGTTCCGGGCCCTCAGGACTTACTGCGGTAAATGATCTTGCCGACCTTGGTTACCAGGTTACGATATACGAACGCCATCCTGTCCTGGGCGGCATGCTCGCCTCCGCGATCCCGCCCTACCGTCTGCCGAGGGAGACCCTCCAGCAGGATATCGACGATGTCATTTCCAAGGGCGTGGAAGTGAAGACGAACTGCGAGATAGGGAAGAGCATCACCCTGAAGGATATCATGGCAAAGCATGACGCCGTGCTCGTTGCAGTGGGGCTTTCCCTGAGCCGTTCGCTGCCCATTCCCGGAGTCGAGGGGCCCGGCGTTCTGCTCGCAATTCCGTTTCTTGAAGATGTGGCCTTTGACAGGAAACCTGCTTTGGGAAACAGGGTCCTGGTCATCGGCGGCGGTAATGTTGCAATGGACGTAGCCCGGTCGGCCAGACGGCTCGGTGTCAGGAACGTCGAGATGGTCTGCCTCGAAAGCGCCGAAGAGATGCCGGCCTGGAAGTGGGAAGTGGACGAGGCGGTGGAAGAGGGCATCACTATCCACCATCGCTGGGGCCCAAAGGCAATAAAGCGTGAAGGCAACACTGTAAAGGGTCTTGAGGTCGAGAAGGTTTTGTCCGTGTTCGACAAGGACCGCCGGTTCAGTCCCACCTTTGATAAAAATCAGACAACGCTTATCGAGGCCGACACCATTATTATCACCATCGGCCAGATGTCAGACATGTCGTTTCTCAAGGACAGCCCCGTGCAGGTCGATGAGCGCGGCCGCGCGGTCTGGGACTCAAAGACCCATATGAGCAGCGCGAAGGGGGTCTTCTTTTCGGGCGAAGTGGTCACCGGTCCGGGATCGGCCATAGCGGCAGCGGCAAGCGGCCACCGGTCGGCCGTGGCCATCCATCTCTATATCCAGGGAGAGCAGATCGAAGGGAACCTTCCTTCCTACGATAAGGAAAAAATATCCCAACTCCCTGAGGACGTTATCGCTAAAATCAACCGGGCGCCGAGGATCAAGCTCCATCACCTGCCGCCGGAAACCCGCTGCAGTTCGTTTGTGGCCTTCGAATCCGGTTACGATGAGATGGAGGCCCTGGAGGAGGCGGGTAGGTGCCGTGGCTGCGGAGGCGGAGCGGTGGTGGACAAGAACAAGTGCATGGCCTGTCTCACCTGCCAGAGGATATGTCCCTACGGAGCGCCGGTTGTAACTTCGTTTTCCGAGATACGCCCCGAGTTCTGCCAGGCCTGCGGCCTTTGCGCGCCGGAATGCCCCGGACAGGCCATCAGCATGGTCAGCTACGATGTGCGTGAATTTCGCGATACGCTGCCTTCGCTCGTGGGCGCTGTTGATTCCAAAAGGAATGAGCCGGTAATCGTTGCCTTCCTCTGCTCCCACCATGTGGGGGCGCCGGGCTTCACCCTGCCGGACAATGTGCGCAAAGTCCCGGTACATTGCACAAGCCGTATCGATGTCAACGACCTGCTTAAAGCGTTGGAGTGCGGAGCGGATGGAGTGGCGGTGGTGCGCTGTTCCGGTGATTCCTGCAAGTACAAGGGGATTGGTGTCCGGGTAAATGCCCGTGTTGTCCATACAAAGCAGCTCATCGGCATGCTCGGCATGGAGCCGGGACGCGTTGAGATACTGACAGCTGATTCGCACAACGGAAATGCGTATAACACGGTATGCGCCGACTTCTCAGGCCGCATCAAACAGTTAGGACTAATACAAAGGAGTAATAGACTATGATCGTTGGATCGCAGAAATCAATTGACGAAATCTGGAACATGGTAAAGGACTTTAAAAAGGTCCTGGTCTTCGGCTGCAACACCTGTGTCGCCATCTGCCACGCGGGCGGCGACAAGGAAGCCGAGACCATTGCCACGCTTCTCCGTATGCGGGCAGCACAGCAAGGGAGCGGCATGGTGGTAACTCACTCCTCCGTAATGCGGCATTGCGAGCCGGAATATTTCGACCCGGTTATGGACGAGCTGAAGCAGTATGATCTCATCCTCTCGACTGCCTGCGGCGTGGGCGTCAACTTCCTCTCCGCGCGGAGCGGTAATATCCCTGTCTATCCCGGTATCAATACTTCATTCTACGGTGCGGTGCAAAAAGCGGGCGACTTTGTGGAACTCTGCGGCGGGTGCGGCGACTGCGTCTTGCACCTGACCGGAGGCATCTGCCCGGTGGTGCGTTGCTCCAAATCGCTCATGAACGGGCCGTGCGGGGGCACGAAGAACGGCAAGTGCGAGGTGAGCGATAAGATAGACTGCGCGTGGTATCTTATTGTGGAGCGTATGAAGCAGCTCGGCACTCTCGAAAAACTGGCCGAGATACAGCCCGTAAGAAACTGGTCGCACAGCACGCACGGCGGGCCGAGGCGGATCGTCATCGAGCATCTCCAGGAACTTGAGCAGCAAGAGAATAAAGGTTAAGGCGGAGGAAATACGACATGAAAAGCGGGAGCAATCTTGAAAAAGTAATTCTGAGCGGTCAGCCCGCGGTCACGGCGGAACTCGGTCCGCCCATGAGCGCCGACGGCCACGAAGTAATAAAGAAGGCGAACATACTGAAGGGTTTTTGCGATGCAGCGAACATCACCGATTGCCAGACAGCAGTGGTCCGCATCTCCAGCATCGCGGCAGCGGTTTTGGCATACAGGGAGGGGCTTGAGCCGGTCATGCAGATGACCTGCCGCGACCGCAACAGGATAGCCATACAGGCGGACCTCCTGGGCGCTGCGGCCCTCGGCCTCAAAAACTGTCTCTGTCTTGCAGGCGACCACCAGAAGTTCAGCGCGGCCGGAAAGCTCAAGGGCCATCCGGGCGCGAAGAACGTTTATGATGTGGACACCTGTCAGCTCGTGGGCATTCTCAAGAAGATGCGGGACGAGGGACTGCAAGAGGGCGGCGACAAGCTGGAAGTTGCCCCGAAGTTTTTTGTCGGAGCATCATGGACACCTATGGGCGACCCCATCGATTTCAGGCCCATGAATCTCCTGAAAAAAGTGAATGCGGGCGCTGATTTCATCCAGACGCAGGGCATCTACGATATCGAACTCTTCCGGTCACAGATGGAAAAGATCCGGAACATGGGCCTCCATGAGCGCACGGCCATACTGGGCGGCATCATAGTGCCCAAGAGCGCCATGATGCTCAAGTACATGGACTCCTCCGTTGCAGGCGTTTCAGTGCCCAAGGCGCTTATCGACCGGATGAACAAGGCGAAGGCTGCGGCCGGAGACGACAAAAAGAAAATGAGGGAGCTGCAGGAAGAAGAGGGGCTCAAGCTCACGGTGGAGCTTATCCATCAGGTCCTGGAGACGCCGGGCGTTAAGGGCGTTCATATCCAGGCTATCGAGTGGGAAACTGCCATTGAAGGCATTGTGAAAGCGGCAGGGCTGTACCCGAGGCCGACGTTTCCGGCTGAGTAGCCGTTTAAGCATTTAACACAAAGGGGCAGGAACCCTCCTGCCCCTTTGTTCTGATAAACTGTATCAGCCCGCAGATACTTGGCAGCTAGATCTCGCCTTTGTTCAGCTTAATAAAGAATTTACAGTTCCTGCATAAATCAAATTTTTTACCGCAGAAGTCTGGTCAGGCGGTGTCGTCCGAGCTGTCTTTTTCCTGTTCCTCGATAAAGCGGAAGAGTTTTTCCATGGCATCTATCTGCTGGAGCCTTTTGTTTCTTCCGGAAAACCGGACAATGTCTTCGAGGAAGTCGGGGGATTCCGGGAGGTCCGCATTATAAACGCCCCTCTTTGTAACCTTGTAGCCCTCTATTTCCGTCTTGACACTCTGGGCTGTTGCTATGACCTTCCGCACCGCGATGAATCCGTTTTTTACATTCAGAAGGGCGAGGGCTGAACGCAGGTACCTGATGGCTTCATTCCAGGTTTCGAGGGAGAACTCCATCTCGGCATGGATCAATACCTCGCCACTTTTGTTTATATCGATGGCGCTGATGGACAGGTCCCTCGAAAGGTTCCAGATGCTGTCGATGATGTCCTGGCTGATTTCCCTGTACGAATAGGGCAGTTTTATGAAAAACGCCCGTATTTCACGGTTGAACTCCATTACTCATTATAACATTATCGGCCTGAAAGGCAACACCCGTAAGCAGGGAAGGCGGCAAAAGAGAGGCACTGTATTTTGTTCGATACAAATAAAGATACAAATAAAGTTCTTGCCTTGGCATATATAGATAATTTAAATTATCGGAAGGGTTCATCCGAATTTTAAGCTTGAAGAACTCAATGTACCTAAACCCGTAGGCCTGCCGTTTCATGGTTTTTACCATATGATATTGTTGGCATAAAAGGAGCTATCTATGAAATGGAGTCTGCTGTTTCTTTTGCTGTTAATTCCGGCCCTAGCCTTCGGTGGTGAAGATTGCTCCATGTTCGACGGGAAATGTAAGGACGTCTGCGCGGAAAATGAAGTGGCGGAACCGGGTGCTTTCATGGACTGCACGGAGAAACAGGAGTGCTGTGTCCCAAAGAGAGAAACTAAAAAGACCGGCACTCCCCCTGCTTCCGCCCCCGCACAGAAAGAAAACACGAAGAACAAATAGGGCTGGATTTGTCACAGGACCGTAAAGGATTGCTCTTGTGAGATAGGCATGCAGACATGGGGGAGCGACTGAGTCACGACAGCGGTTGAGGAGCTACGCGCAACACTATATCCATCCTGACTTCCCCTAACAGGTTGAAGCCGCCTGTGGTATAATTTCCCTGTGCAGCACCCGGTAATCAGGAGGAAGCCTCAATGAAAATACTGTTTGCAGCGGCCGGAGCAACGGCGCTTCTCATATGGCTCTTTTATAAACTGCGCAACGTCACTACCCGCACTGTGACCATGAGTGAAGCCGTTTCCCTCAGGAAAGATAACCTGCTCTGCCCTGTCTGCGGCAAGGTTATGACAGCAGGCTTCAGCGCTGCGCCCCGGGGGATATTTTTTCGCAAAACCGTGGAAAAGCCCTTCGGAACTTTCATCCCTCCCTGGAATGCCATGGTAAACACCCTTAATACGGGACTGACTCCCAGGGAGAATGTGGCCTGGCGCTGCGCCCCCTGCAACCTGCTCCTAATCAACCACAGCGCATCTGTAAAACGGAATAAACAGTAGGCTGCTGAGGCAACTTTATTTTTGTTGAGAAAGGGTGGCGCTACCACCTGCTGATGATCTTCAGCGCAATGGCTTTGTTCGGGCAGTTTTCCGCGGTCCGGAACAGTTCGTCGGATTCGCTTTGTATGGGATAGGAGACAGAGGACCTGTCACCCTTGAGTATGAAAACAGTGGATAAGCGTGATTCGCATGCGCCGCAACCCGCGCAAAGCTTCCTGTCAACCCGCACGCTTACCTTCCGCGCCATGGATTACTCCTTATGAGAATAGTATCGGGGCCGGCTTAGAGCCAGCCCGCACCCTCTCTCATTTTTTCATTAACGGCAGAGGTGAGTATCCTCATCAAATCTTCAGTGGTGAGCCCGGGATTGCTGTCCCGCAGCACTTCATACTCGGTGGTGAGCCAGTCCGCGCTGATGGGGCCGGCCCTGAAGAGCGCTTCCATGGCATCAAGGGCATCCTGTATGGCGGAATCCACCTCATTTTCGGACGGCTTCTTTTGCCCGGTAAATACATCGGTAAATGCCAGCAAAATATTTTCGAGGCTCTCCCGTACGGTAACATCCATGTTTCATGTCCTCCTTGCAGGTGCTGTCAATGTTTGCGTATGCAGAAAATGCGGGGCCATGAACACAGGAAGAATTGTTAAGGGGCGTACGGATTGTTCATGCAGGATTTGCCCTGTGCTCAGGCTTTCCCGTGAGAGGATGGACCTCCCGGCCTTCTTCTGCTACTGCTGCGCGGGGCCGGGCGTTTGGACCTGTCATCCTGGGGGCGGCCGCGTGAACTGCCGCCCGACTTTGCGCGGCCGGGCGGGGCATGCCGCCTGTCCCTGCGATCAGGCCGGCGGTAATCGGTAATAAGGAGATGGTCTTCCACAGGCATTACCGAAATTTTTTCGCCGATGTATTTTTCGATTTCTTCGAGCGCGTAAACATACTCCTCGCAGGCGAAGCTTATGGCCTTGCCCTCCGCGCCGGCCCTGGCGGTCCTCCCGATGCGGTGCACGTAATCCTCGCTGTCCTGCGGAAGGTCGTAGTTTATGATATGCGTCACACCCTCGACGTGGAGTCCGCGGCTCGCTACGTCCGTTGCCACGAGGATGGGAAGTTCGCCGTCCTTGAAGCTGGTTAAAATGGAGATGCGTTTAGTTTGCGGGAGGTCGCCGGTGATGGCCTCGGCTTTGTAGCCGTTGGCCTTGAGCAGCGCCTCCACTCTCTCGGCTGTTACCTTCATGTTGGTGAAGATGAGGACGCGCTCCGCCTGTTCGCGCTTCAGGATGCCGAGCAGCATGCCCTGCTTTTCGGCCTTGCCGACATGGTAGAGTTCCTGTTTGACCTTTTCTACGGTCATCTGTTCGGGCGTGATGGACACTTTTTCGTCCAGGTTCATATGTTCGTAGCAGAGCTCCATGACACGGTACGAAAGAGTTGCCGAAAAGAGCATGGATTGCCGTTTGGTGTAGGGCGCCATCCTCCTGAGCAGGAAGCGCAGGTCGCTGATAAAGCCCATATCGAACATGCGGTCGGCTTCATCGATAATAAGAAACTCGGTTTTCTTTAAACTGTAGATGTCCTGTTTCAGGTAATCGATGAGACGGCCCGGCGTGCCGATGACCATGTCGGCGCCCTTGCCTAAAGCGGTGCGCTGCTTGTTATAGTCCATGCCTCCGAAAACGGAGATAATGGTAAACCCGGTGAATTGTCCCAGGGCCTGGGCTTCGGCCTGTATCTGCGCCACCAGTTCGCGCGTCGGCGCTATGACCAGGGCACGCGGGGAAGCGCCGAGCTTGGGCAGGGGATTGCGGAGCATGCGCGAAAAGACCGAGATGAGAAAGGCTGCTGTTTTCCCTGTGCCGGTCTGGGCCTGGGCCGCAACGTCCTTGCCTTCCAGGGCATTAGGCAGTGTGGCGGCCTGTACCGGTGTGCAACTGGTAAAACCTGCCGCCCTGATTCCTTTCATGACAGCTTCCGGGAGATTTAATTCTTCAAACAGCATATCTTTCTATTATACATTAATATGATTATTAACGGATGGATGCCGTCATCCGGCAATTCCTGTTGATAAAATGCGGGATTAATGTGAAAATAAAGCCATCGGCTGTTCACCCTGAAGTCCCGGCAGTATACTACGAGTTGCAGAAAGAGGCCTGCCTGCCAAGCGGCGAGGATGATTAATAAATGAAAGCAAAGAAAATAGTTTTATGCGCCTTTATGACGGCGCTTTTGTTCGCCCTGCCTGCCGGCGCGGGGGAGAAAAAACCGGTTGCTCTTACTGCAAAGGACAAATGCCCGGTCTGCGGCATGTTCACGGCGAAATATCCCGAGTGGGCATCACAGATAATTTTCACGGACGGCTCCTACGCTACCTTCGACGGGCCGAAGGACATGGTAAAATATTACTTGGCCATGAAGAAGTACAACCCCTCGAAGAGCCCCGGCGATGTGGACTCCGTTTACGTGAAGGACTACTATTCCCTGTCCTTCATTGAGGCCCGCAAAGCCTACTTTGTAGAAGGCAGCGATATATACGGGCCCATGGGCAGGGAGCTGGTCCCCTTTGAAAAAGAGGCGGACGCAAAGGTGTTCCTGAAGGACCACAAGGGCAAGAGGGTCCTTACCTTTAAGGAGATCACGCCCGAGACGGTCAAGGTCCCCTAATAAAGAGGAAGAATATAAGGGAGATTTTCATGTCTAAAGCAAAAGCCATAGCGTTATATTCGGGAGGGCTCGACAGCACTCTCGCCATACTCGTCGCCATGAAACAGGGCATAGAGGTGACTGCGATTACCTTTCTTACCCACTTCGGGTGCGATATATCCGACAAGTCCTCGTGTTCAAAAGACCCTTTTGCCGCTTCTCAGAAATTCGGGTTCGAGGTCAAACTCTGTCATCTGGCCGATAAGTTCATAGAGATTGTGAAAAGCCCGAAATTCGGGCACGGAAAGAACATGAACCCCTGTATGGATTGCAGGATACTCATGCTGAAGGAAGCGAAGGAGCTTATGCTGATGCGCGGGGCCGACTTTATCATCACCGGCGAAGTGCTGGGACAGCGGCCCATGAGCCAGCGGAGGGACACCTTCCCGCGCATCGACAGGGAAGCGGGGCTCATAGGGTATGTGGTGCGGCCCCTCTGCGCAAAGCTCCTGAAACCCACCGTCCCGGAGCAGAGCGGGCTGGTCGACCGGGAGCAGTTCTGCAACTTTGGAGGAAGGTCCCGGAAGCCCCAAATGGCGCTGGCAAAGGAACTCGGCCTCACCGAGTATCCACCGCCCGCGGGAGGCTGTCTGCTTACCGACCCCATCTATTCATATCGCCTGAAGGAACTGCTGGAGCATGAACCTGCGCCTTTGCCGGATGATATCAATCTGTTACGCACAGGGCGTCACTTCAGGGTTGCGGAGGACTGCAAAATTATTGTAGGCAGGGATGAGGCCGACAACAAGATGCTCGAGGCCTTCTCCGGAGAAAAGGATATCCGCCTCTGGGTGGAAGGGTATGGAAGCCCGCTTACAGTGATAAGGGGCGCTGGACCTGAACGGTTTGTGGAAAGGGCCGCCGCCCTCTGCTCACGGTACTCTAACGCCAGGGACCTGCCTTCGGTAGAGGTGACGGTGGAGCAGGGAGGCAATAGCAGCACGCTGAATGTTGTACCGGCCCAAAAGGAAATTATGGATTCCTGCATGATACAGCCTGAAGAAGGAGCGCCACGCCACGCCGGCGCGAAAAGATAAGGAAATTACAAGCGGACAGGCACTCCCCTTGCTTTGAGATATTCCTTTGCTTCCTTCACCGTATATTCCCGGTAGTGGAAGATGGAGGCCGCGAGCACGGCATCGGCTTTCCCTTCCACAATACCTTCGTAGAGGTGCTCCAGATTGCCCGCTCCGCCTGAGGCGATTACCGGTATGGTAACAGCCTCGGCTATGGCCCGTGTCAGTTGCAGGTCGTACCCGTCTTTTGTCCCGTCTTTGTCCATGCTTGTCAGCATGATCTCGCCGGCGCCGAGTTCTTCCATCTTTTTTGACCAGGCAATGGCGTTAATGAGTTTTATTTTCCTGCCGCCATGGGTGGAAAGAGCCCAGGTCAGGCCCTGCGCAGGCAGTTGCAGGCAGACGTTCTTAAGCGCGGCCTCGGAGAACCACTCTTCCCCGGTGGCCCCGGACATGTTGTTGTTCACCCTCTTTGCGTCAATCGCAACAACAATACATTGGCTCCCGAACTTCTCTGCGGCACGGCTTATGAAATAGGGGTCCTTTACCGCGGTTGTATTTATGGATACCTTGTCGCATCCCGCATTGAGAAGGTCCCTGATGTCGTCGAGACTCTTGATGCCTCCGCCGACAGTAAGAGGCATGAAAACATCGGTGGCCGTTTTCTCCACCACATCCAGGATTATCTTTCTTTTCTCGTGGGAGGCGGTGATGTCTAGAAAGATAAGTTCATCCGCGCCCTGTTCGTCATAAAAAATAGCGTTTTCCACAGGGTCGCCCGCGTCCCTGATATTGACGAAATTTACTCCCTTTACCACGCGACCGTCCCGCACATCGAGGCAGGGTATGATCCTTTTTGCAAGCATGTTATGCTCCACCCGCAGACAGTTTTATGGCTTCCTTAAGGTCCAGCGCACCCGAATAGAGGGCCTTCCCGGTGATGGCGCCCCACACCTTCGGGATGCCCAGTAAATTCCTTATGTCATCCAAAGAGGAGACGCCTCCAGAGGCAATGACGGGGATTCCCAGGGACTCCACCATCTCGCGTGTTGCGCCGATATTGGGCCCTGTCATCATGCCGTCCTTCGAAATATCCGTGTAGATGATGCCTGCCGCTCCGTTGTCCTGCATGGAAAGAGCGAGTTCGGAGGCCCTGACCTGCGTTACTTCCACCCAGCCTTTTACGGCTACAAAGCCGTTTTTAGAGTCGATGCCCACCAGGACCCTGCCCGGATATTTAGCGCAAGCCTCTTTTACGAGTTCCGGCTTCTCTATGGCGACCGTTCCCAGGATGACCCTGTTTATGCCGAGGGAAACGAGAAGGTCGATCCTCTGCATGTCCCGTATCCCGCCCCCAACCTCTATCTCCATGGAAACGGCTTCCCGAATCTTTCTGATGCTCCCGATATTTTTCTGGCTGCCGGTAAAAGCGCCGTCCAGGTCCACCACATGCAGGAGCCGCGCGCCGCAGGTTGCCCACTTTTGTGCCATGGCCCCGGGGTCGTCGGAATAGACGGTTGAGTCCTCCTTTTTCCCCTGAAGGAGTCGAACGCAGAGGCCGTCCTTCAAATCTATTGCAGGAATTATAATCATACAGTAATATACCATAATGGAGCGGTTGCTACGAAGAATGCAGAGCAGATCCGGCAGGCCGGTCAAAGAGAGTATTGTGAGGTCCGCAAGGAGGTTTGCGTTCATAGTCTTTGTTGTTGCGTGCCTCTGCAGCGTGCCGGCAGTCCAGGGGTTTACCGTGCCTGAACAACTCCGGTACGATCTTACCTGGACAGGAATCAAGGTAGGAGAGGCCACCCTCGAAGCAAGGGATTACGGCTCATACCTGCAGCTTATTTCGACTGCGTCATCCGCCAAATGGGCCTCCTTTTTTTTTAATGTAGAGGATGCCGTGATAAGCACCCTGAAGAAGGAGACGCGGCAGAATCCCTATGGAGATTTTATCGGAGTGCCGCATAGTTACCGGATGCATCTGCGGGAAGGGAAATACAGGCGGGACAAAGAATACCTTTTCAACCGCAACACAAATAAGGTGACACACATCAACCATCTCAAAAAAGAGGCGCTGGATTTCCCCTTCGAGGGCGCGGTGTACGATCCCCTCTCCTGTTTTTATTATCTGAGGACGCTCCCTCTCATTGTGGGCAAATCCGTATATATAACCATCTTCGACAACAAGAAATCCTATCCGGTTGAGGTGCAGGTGCTTAAGAAAGAGACCCTTAAGCTTTCCAGCGGGGTCTTTAATACCATAGTGGTGAAGCCCCTGATGAAGTCGGAGGGCATATTCAACCGGAAGGGGGATATGACCATTTGGCTTACCGATAATGATATGAGGATACCGGTAATGCTCATGACAAAGGTTTCCATGGGCTCGGTGAAAGCGGTGCTTACAGGAGGGCAGTACTGAGTTGGGGATAAACGGGGTCCCCTGAGATGCAGAAACGGCAATTGAATTGATAAGGAAGTGAAAGCTCCCGGGGAGGGATTCGAACCCCCGACAGGGTGATTAACAGTCACCTGCTCTGCCAGCTGAGCTACCCGGGAATCTGAAAGACATCTATGTTTTATATCAAAAAACCATGCGGGTTGTCAAATTGAAGACGCTCATCGTGTGATTAAAAGAGCATGGCGGACGCCCTCACGTCCGCCGCGCATTTCAGTGTAAAGCCGCTATGGTATTACTTCTGCAACAGCCACTTTACTGAAGGTCAGTTGTTTGCCGTCGTAATCGACATCTACCTCATCACCCTCTCTGAAGGTGCCGTCAAGAAGCTTCAGAGCAAGGGAATTGAGGATTTCCTTCTGTATGGCCCGCTTGAGAGGGCGCGCTCCGTAAACAGGATCGTATCCTACCTTTGCGATAAATTCCTTCGCGGCATCGGTGAGGACGATATCGATCTTTTTGTCCTGCAGGTATTTCTTCATACGCGCTACCTGTATCTCCACTATTTGCTTCAGGAGGGCCTCGCTTAACGGATTGAAGATAATGGTCTCGTCTATCCTGTTCAAAAATTCCGGTTTGAAAAAAGCCCTGAGGTCCTCCATTACCTTGTCCTTCAGGAAAGTGTCCTGGTTATCCACCCAATACGCCACCGGCCTTTTTGCCCTCTCCTCCAGAAATTCCTGGATATGGACACTCCCGATATTGGATGTCATTATGACCACGCTGTTCCTGAAGTCCACGGTGCGGCCGTGCCCGTCGGTGAGCCGGCCGTCATCGAGAAGCTGTAAAAGAATATTAAAGACTTCCGGGTGGGCTTTTTCGACCTCGTCGAAGAGAATAACGGCATATGGCCGCCTGCGTACCGCCTCGGTGAGCTGGCCCCCTTCCTCGTACCCCACATAGCCGGGAGGCGCCCCCACCAGGCGCGATACCGTATGGCGCTCCTGGTATTCAGACATGTCGATACGTATCATTGCGTTCTCGTCGTCGAAGAGGAACTCGGCAAGGGCCTTTGCCAGTTCGGTCTTGCCCACGCCGGTGGGTCCTAAAAACAGGAAAGATCCGATGGGCCTGTTGGGGTCCTGAAGGCCTGCCCTGGCCCGTCTGATCGCATCGGCCACAGCCCTGATGGCCTCCTCCTGGCCCACCACCCGCTGCCGTATACTTCCCTCCATGTTTATGAGTTTCTGGACTTCTGTTTCGAGCATCCTCGAAACCGGGATGCCTGTCCACTTGGAGACCACTGAGGCAATGTCCTCCTCATCCACCGCTTCCTTCAGCATTTTTCTGTTGGACTGGATTTTCCGGAGTTTGCTGTTTTCCTCCTCAAGGTTCTTCTGGAGTTCAAGCAGCATCCCGTACTTCAGCTCTGCCGCCCTGCCGAGATTTCCTTCCCTCTCTGCGACCTCTGTCTCGACCTTTGTCTTTTCAATCTGCTCCCTGACGTTCCTGATCCTCTGTATGGCCTCTTTCTCGCTCATCCACTGGGCCCTGAGAATGTCCCTTCCCGCCTGCAGTTCCGCAATCTCGCGGGATATTTTCTCAAGCTTGTCCCGTGCGCTGTCCGAAGCATCTTTACTGAGGGCCTGCTTTTCGATTTCCAACTGTTTCATCTTCCTTTCTATCTCATCCAGCTCCGTCGGCATGCTGTCGATCTCCATCCTGAGTTTTGCGGCTGACTCGTCCATAAGGTCGATGGCTTTATCGGGCAGGAACCTGTCGGTAATATACCTGTTGGAGAGCACGGCCGCCGCCACTAAAGCGGAATCCTTGATTTTCACGCCGTGGTGCACCTCGTACTTCTCCTTCAACCCGCGGAGGATCGAAATGCTGTCCTCAACAGAAGGCTCCTTAATGAATACAGGCTGGAACCTCCTCTCAAGCGCGGGGTCTTTTTCGATATACTTGCGGTATTCATCCAGGGTGGTAGCCCCTACACACCGCAGCTCTCCACGTGCAAGCGCAGGCTTCAGCATGTTCGAAGCATCCACAGAGCCTTCCGCCGCTCCCGCTCCCACAAGAGTATGCAGCTCGTCGATGAAAGTTATTATCTTGCCCTCTGACTGCTCTATCTCCTTTAGAACAGCTTTCAACCTCTCCTCGAACTCGCCGCGGTACTTGGCCCCGGCAACCAGGCTTCCGATGTCGAGGGCCACCAGTCTCTTGTCCCTGAGGGTCTCCGGCACATCCCCTGCCACGATCCTCTGGGCAAGGCCCTCAGCCATGGCCGTCTTCCCCACACCGGGGTCGCCAATGAGCACCGGGTTGTTTTTTGTTCTCCTGGACAAGACCTGGATGGTCCTCCGTATTTCCTCGTCCCTGCCGATAACCGGGTCCAGTTTCCCTTTGCGCGCAAGATCGGTGAGGTCCTTGCCGTACCGCGCAATGGCCTGGTACTTCTCTTCAGGGGCAGGGTCGGTCACCCGGTGCACTCCCCTTATCTCCCGCATGGCCGCAAGGACCGCATCAGCGGTCGCTCTGTATCTCTTCAGAATATCCGACGAAGGCCCCGGCGCCGTGGCTATGGCGAGCAGAATATGCTCGACGCTGATGAACTCGTCCGTCAGATGAGTTGCCTCTTCATATGCCTTTTCCAAAACACTCTTCAGGCGGGGAGATACGTAGAGCTGGCCCAAGGGTGTTGCGCCCGATACCTTCGGGAGACGCTCGATTTCCTTGTCCAGGTCCGTTTTCACTATATTTATATCCACCCCAATCCTCTGGAGTATCTGACAGGCAATGCCCGATTCGTCTTGCAGCAGGGCATAAAGTATATGCTCCACATCCACCTGCTGGTTGCCCTTCCTCTCGGCAAGCGCCTGTGCCTCCTGCATGGCCTCCTGGCTCTTTACCGTCAATCTGTCAAGTCTCATAATATGCCTCCTTTACGCAACACCATAACGCGTTTTACTCCTCACGAAAAATCTTTTGAAGGCGTTCCTCGAAATCACGCCGTATATCTTCCTCAAGAAACCGCATCGCCTCGTTCATCTCGTCCTGGAGCATGGCCAGCCGGTTCCTCATCCTGAGAATAATATCCACGCCCGCCTTGTTCACTCCCATCTCCTTGGTCAGACGGATAACAAGGTCGAGCCGCTCTATGTCCTCATCAGAGTATAAACGCTGCCTGTTTACGCGATGAGGAGAGACAAATCCCTCTTTCTCGTACATCCTGAGGGTCTGGGGATGCACCTCCAGCATCCTGGAAGCAACACTTATCATATAAAGCGGGCTGCTGCCGCCCCGGCTTTTTTTAGTCATGGTCTTTCACCATTCCCTTTCGCGGGTTCCTGTCGTACAGGGCCTCTATGCCCTGGATCGCTTCTTTTGCAGACTCCGGTATCTCCTTTGGGACAGCGATTTTCACTTCGATATATTCATCGCCCCGGGTCCTGGATTTCGGAGAAACGAAACCTTTCCCCGAGAGTTTGAACCTCTGCCCACCCTGGGTGCCCGGCGGCAGTTTCATCATGGAACTGCCGTCGATGGTGGGAACCTCTATCTTCGCTCCGAGGGCCGCCTCGCCGAAGGTAACCGGGAGATGCAGATGGATGTCGTTGCCCTTTCTCGTGAAAACGTGGTGGTGCCTGATCGAAATCTGGAGATTCAGGTCCCCCGAGGGTCCGCCGCCAACGCCCGCATTGCCCATGCCTTTTAATTTTACGATGGACCCGTTGTCGACACCTGCGGGGATCTTTACCTTCATCGTTTCTGTCTTCACAAGCCTTCCCCTGCCCCCGCATTTGCTGCATACCGCGGTGACTTTCTTTCCCGATCCCCCGCATTCGGGACAGGGCTGCGCAACCTTGAAGAACCCGCGCGAACCCTCTATGTTCCCGGTCCCTTTGCAACGCGGACATGTCTGGTACGTCTCAGCGCCGCTGCCCCCGCAGCCCTCACAATTGATAGTCCGCGTAAAACTCACCGTCCGTGTTACCCCGGTGAAAGCCTCTTCCAAAGTAAGGTCCATGCCCATCAGCAGGTCTTCGCCGCGCGTGTAATGTTGATGCTCCGCGCCTGCGCGCCCTCCACCGCTGAAAATATCGCCAAAGAGATCGTTGAAATCGAACCCCTGGCCCGCGTCAAACCCTCCGCCGCCGAACTGCTCAAATGTAGTGCCGCCCCTGTCGTATTCAGTCCGCTTCTGAGGGTCGCTGAGTACGGCGTAGGCCTCGTTCACTTCCTTGAATTTTTCCTCGGAAACCTTGTCCTTGGGGTTTAAGTCAGGATGGTATTTGCGCGCAAGCTTACGGTAAGCCTTCTTGAGTTCGTCCTGGTTTGCGTCCTTGTTGACGCCCAGGAGCTGATAATAGTCTTTTGCAGTTGTCGCCATGTATTCACCTCTCTATGTTCTAATGATAATACTTTAGTCTAACTGTGTCAAGTAATCTCAAGTCATTTGACATATGTACAAAACCCGGATAATAAACGGCAGGTCTGTCCCGGTGTGGTACAATAACTGTTTGAGAACAGGCAAAATGAACACCGGGAACATTATTACTATAAAGCTTGAGCGCCCTGCATATGGGGGGCTTGCCATCGGAAAGTGGCAGGGGAAGGTCGTTATGGTACGGGGGGCCCTGCCCGGCGAACTGGTGGAAGCAGCTATCGAAGAAGAGAAGAAGGATTTCCTTACAGCTTCGGCAACAAGAATCCTTGAGCCCTCGTCTGACAGGATAACGCCTGAATGCGCTCATTCAGGAACATGCGGCGGGTGTCAGCTTCATTATATTTCCTATGAGCGGCAGGTCGCGCTGAAAGGGCAAGTGCTGCTGGATTCCATAAGACGGCTCGCAAAGATCGAGATAGACCTTGCCCCTCCTCTCATTCATGATGAGCCATGGCATTACCGATACCGGGGACAATTTAAGGCCGACCTTGGAAAGATTGGATTTTACAGGGGAAAAACTCGAGAGGTAATCGACATTCCGGAGTGCCCTCTAATGGCAGAGGAGATTAATGGCGGGCTTGGCGTAGTCCGGAGCATCCTTCAAAATGATGCGGCAGAGCATTCCCTTTTCGGTTATGTAAGAGAGCTGCATATATCAGCCGGAGAAGGTCTTACAGCCCTCATAAAGTCCCGAATGAAAAAGACAAAGAAAGAACGCTCCGCCCAGGCCGCACTGTTTTTGCATGCGGGCTTCAGCGGGGTCTGCATAGAGGAGTCGGAGGGACGGGTAACAAAGTACGGCAGACCCTATATAACCCTTAACCTGCAAGGGCTCCGCTACACAGTGTCGCCCCTGAGTTTTTTTCAGAGTCACTGGACGCTGAACACAAAAGTCGTAAGCTTTGTAAAAGAGGCCCTACTGCCTTTTGCAGGCGCAACTATAGTGGACCTTTATGCCGGCGCGGGAAACTTTTCCCTTCCCTTTTCCGGTGAAGCGCAAAAAATAATAGCGGTGGAGGAGAACCTCTTTGCAGTGGAGGACGGAATACGAAATCTTGGGTTAAATGCCATAACAAACTGTCGATTCATCAAATCTTCCGCAGAACAGGTGGAGATAAAAGAAACAGTGCAGATACTGATACTTGATCCGCCCCGTCTCGGGCTATCAAACCGGACAATGGAAAAGGTCTTTGCCATGCTGCCGGAGAGGATCGTCTACATATCGTGCAATCCAGCCACCTTTGCGCGGGATCTAAAAAAACTCTCCCCCTCCTACGAACTTGAATCCCTGCGCATGATCGACTTTTTCCCGCAGACCTACCACATAGAATCACTGGCGTTTTTACGCCGGAGATAGTGTGGGGGTAAGCATAATTTTCGGCTGTAAGCCTCGGTAATCTTTCCGTCATACTGCGATTTCCATCAGCGTTAGGCTTACTGATTCGGACTGAGGTATTTCTTCGCCGTCTTCAAGTCTGTCTTCGATATGAAGATGCATGGCATCTTTAATATTATCCGATACTTCTTCATAGGTATCCCCTTGCGCATAACAGCCCTGCAACTCAGGACAAAAAGCAAAATAGCCTTCTCCGTCCTTTTCAATAATTACCGAAAATTTATATGCGCTCATAATACTACCTCCTTTGTGTGCTTATAGTTTAACCCGGCTATTAAATTTCCGCCATAATGCTTTAACGGTAGTGCCAGGCACCGCTACTTGCACTTAACTTCAGACAGACGCTGGATCCACATAAACAACCGGCAGAAAAAGATCGTTCAGATGATCGAAGTCCCGGTCCGTTGTCAGCAATGTTGCGTTGAGAACAGCTGCTGTCGCAGCTATCCAGATGTCGTTGTTGCTCATGCTTCGGGCCGATGAAGGCAGTCTATGCTCCGGGTGTTGTCCGTGATTGTATGCATCTATTTCGGCATATTTCTGAATTATTGATTGATGGCGAATAGGTGTGGCAGGAATGGAGCGCAGAAGATCACTCAGTATTTTCCGTTTCTGCTCTCCCCAGTTTTTCCTTAAAGCAAGTGAGTATATCTCGCCGACACTGGCAATTGAGACTGTGGCAATATTAGGGGTTTTAGCCGGGCCATAATATTTATCGACATAAGCGGCATATGCTGCGCCTCTGATGTATCCGATAAGGATATTGGTGTCCAGCACATACGTCGGCATTTTTAGTTCTTGAGTTCCTGCAATATTTCTTCAATAGATTCATCGCCTGGCCATTTTGACCAAACATTCTGAAGCCAGTCTTTTTTCCCAGGCCGTTGCAGGACATCGCAAAAAAGCTCCGCTTCCGTGCAAGCCTGTGGCATCTCTTCGAAAATCTCTTCGCCATGCTCTTTATGCTTAATAATATGCGCTTCCAGCAACTGAATCTTGCGCGAAGGTTTGAAGTGGACGACCCCCTTAATGGTCACCTCTTTGCCCCAATACTCACGGAGATTTTCTGCTGTAAGATGTTTGTCATCGATCCGGCCCTGTATGGTCTGGTCAGGCAAGAGTAGGAGAAAACGCCGCTTGCTGTGCTGGATGGCATCAAGCTGGCCCGAGACGATAACCGCTTGGGGTTCAGGGGTTTTGACCTTGAGACGTTCTACCTTTTCAAGAGCGGATGAGGTCAACGTAACCCGGTCAAAGGGTCTGCTCTTGGCTGAGATCTCGATTGAACTGACATCCGTTTTCATGAGCCGCTTGAACGAAAGCAGGCTATTCAAAACACCGGCATCATAATAATCGCTTTCCAGGTTTTCTTTTGTCGTGTCATGCAATGATTTGGCAAAAAGAGTGAGCGCGGTGTCTTCGGGTGCAGGAGGAGTGACCCAGAAGTCCTGCTGCCGCAGTTCGTCACTGATTACCTCACCCAGTTGGGGCACATCCATACTGAAAACAGTCGAGCCCTTTTTAAGCCCTGAAATCGTAAAGTCAACGGCGCGCTCAAGCCACGCAGGGGTCCGGCCCGTCTTAACGCTGCTGCCTTCAACAGCAAGGCGCAAGCCCCTCTCGGCGCAGTCGGTAAGGCTGCCCATAAGATCAAGAAGCGACTTGACCGAAATCGTGCCGGCAGGCGTCGCAAGACCTTTTAGTCTTATTTCATATTTGACCGTTTTCATACCCTCACTTTTCAAAGTCAGACTTCAACAGGCCGGACTGACGCAGTATTGAAGCAGCGGAAGTAGAGCATTACTGCGTCTTTAAGGTTGTTTATAGCCTCTTCAATAGTATCACCGCAACTCGCGATGTCTACATTCAGACACTGAGACACATAATACTTTCCTTCCCTATAGATAACATATTTGAACGATTTCATTTGCGTTACCTCCATCTCGTATTTTACCATTTGTTCCATTCATAAGGAATTACCTAACCGCAAACTACTAGAAAGAAGGCGGAAAATCATGATTCACCCCAGACGCGGGCAAGGGCGGCCTGGATTTTCTTCTCTTCATCTTGGATTGCACTGTTGAGCCTCGCAATTTCGTTCTGGTAACTCTCAATCTCCGCCACGATCTCCTTCTGCACCTCAAGCTGTGGGAGGGGAATTTGATGTGCGTTGTAGACATCGCTTCGATTAAGGCCGGGGATCCCTGCGCCGCCTCGCAAATAAGGGAGGTTCAGGCTCTTCAGCACCCAATACAGGAAGATGATATCCGACTCACTGGGATTTGTTTGTTTGACATAATAGGTGGTGTCGATCGGGAAACAGTGTTGCTCAATAAGAGTAACTTCACCCGCCGAGCCTTTGCGTCCCACAATGATCGCTGGACCTTCGACGAGATACTCGTTGTGGTAACCAGTAATGCCGTTTGATCCGACAACTGGGTAGGGTCCGTCAATGCGCTTCTCCTTTGGAAGAGCTGCACCGTATTCCAAAGTGCAGACGTCCTCAAACTGACGCAGCGGAAACGCCGAGCACCGAACAATGCCCTCCCGATACCTCTCCCCGCTCAGGTTGTACTCCCCGCTAGCCGCAACCTTTGCCTTCTCCACGATGAGGCCAAGCGTGGGTTGGAAGTCGGCCACGGAGTCCTCAACCCGCAGGCGGCGCAGGTATTCATCGATCTCAACAAGGGCTTGCGTCAGGTCGTTCTTGTCAATCTCGCGTCGCTGCGCGCCGAGGCCGAAGCCGTCGTTTTCAACCTTAAAGAAGGCTATGGTGTTGGCCCTCTTGGCCAGCGACTTGTCGAGGATCAGGATCGAGGTCTTGACGCCAGAATAAGGCTGAAACACACCTGCCGGCAGAGAGACAACTGCAACGAGGTACTCCTCCACCAGCATCTTTCGCAGTTGTTTGTAGGCAGTCTGGCTCTGGAAGATAATTCCTTCGGGCACAATAATGCCGGCGCGACCAGTGGGAGAAAGGTGCTCGGCCATGTAATCCACGAACAACACTTCACTGCGCTTGGACTGCACCGAGAAACGCTTGTGCGGTTTGATGCCGCCTTTCGGCGACATAAACGGAGGATTGGCGAGGATTACGTCTGCGTATTCGTTCCACCTGTCCTGGCTGGTGAGCGCGTCGTACTCAGCGATATGCGGGTCGGCAAAGCCGTGCAGATACAGGTTCACCAGAGACAGGCGCACCATGTCGGGCGAAATGTCGTAGCCCTTGAAGTTCTTCGCCAGCCGACCCTTATCATCGGGCGTAAGCAAGTCGCCGATGGCGATACTCTCACCCTCCGCTGCGCTCCCCCCTCTCCCGCTGGGAGAGGGCTGGGGTGAGGGTTTTGAGGTATTGTTCCTCAAAATATGTTTATAGGACGAGATCAGGAATCCGGCTGTGCCGCACGCCGGATCGAGCACGGTCTCGGTCTTCTTCGGGTCAATGATCTCTACCATAAAATCTATGATATGGCGTGGAGTGCGAAACTGCCCGGCATCGCCCTGAGATCCAAGCACGGAGAGTAGGTACTCGAAGGCATCGCCAAGTCGTTCGCTGTGGTCGTAATTGAATTCGTCTATGATCTTCAGGAAGGCTCGCAGCGTCTCCGGGTCGCGGTAAGGCAGATAAGCATTTTTGAAGATGTCGCGGAAGAGTGGCGGAATGCCTGGGTTCTCCGGCATCTTGGCGATTGCCTCGGCGTAAAGGTTCAATATCTCGTGGCCGCCCAGGCCGGAGTGCATGAGTTTGGCCCAGCCGTATCGGGCAAACTCCTTTGCGAAGAACTTGCGCTTGCCGCCGAACTCCTCGCTCTCAGCGTCCATGTCGTCCATGAACTTGTAGATCAGGGCAATGGTAATCTGCTCGACCTGGCTCTTGGGGTCAGGCACCTTGCCAACGAGAATGTCGCGGGCGGTATCTATACGGCGTTTGGTGTCAGTGTCTAACATTTATTATTCCTTGAGTTCCGGCCTGTATTCTAAACCCGTCGAATTCGACGGGTTTAAATATGGCGAATTTGCCACAATTAAACTGTAGCAGTGTCGGATTCATTATTCTCATGCAGTGAACTGGTTCAAGGGAACGTAATCCTTGACGTATTCGGGAATCAGGGTGCGGTACTTCTCCGGCACGGCGCGGAAGTCGCGTGTCGAGAAGACCGGGTTGGTGGCCAAGTCGGTGAAGTGGCGGCTCTCGATGATGTGGCGTACTTGATCGCTGGTAACATAGGCCTTGAAGTAGTTCTTAATTGCCGGGATGGCCGCAGCCTCTGAGGGCTTGTGGTCGGTGACGAACTTGGCAAACTCTTCTTCCAGCAGTTCATCCTTGGATTTGAAACGCGGGATGAGGCCGAAGATCTTTTCCAAAATCTCGCGCAGGGTCAGGCGTCGGTCCACGGCTGCGGCCTTGCGCAACTTGTCTAGGTTATAGTATTCCTCGGGCTTGTCGAAGACTTCACGGTTCACATAGTCTATAACGCGGTCCCATTGTCCTGACTCGACAGCTTTGGCGATGGTCTCGTTCTCACGCACGGTGTCCTCGAATTTCTCGAAGAACATGCGGTCGATCTTCATTCCCTCGTAACCGATAGTCTCTTCTTTGATCATCGAAAGGATGTCGGCGCCGAGGTGCTCGTAGGCACCACCGACCACTACCGGGCCTGTGCCTCCGCCTCTATCACCGCCTTTGCCTTGGGGCCGGGGGAGCTTCAGCACTTCGTCATAATTGAACTCTGTCTCGAAGTATTCGCAGTTGGCGAAGAAGTCGAAAAGCTTAAAGGCAGTTTTTTGCGGCTGCGACACGCCTGCTTTGATGCTGTCGTCGAAGAGTTGTTCCAGGAAGTTGTGACTACGGGTGCCGCGCCCCTTGATCTGGATGAAGTCGGTCGGCGAAAAAATCGGTCGAAACAGACCGAGATTGAGGATGTCGGTGCAATCGTAACCCGTGGTCATCATGCCGACCGTCACACAGACACGCGCCTTACTGGTCTTGTAAGCGGGCATAAAGTTGCCCGACCCAAGCAGGTTGTTGTTGGTGAAATTGATCGTGAACTGTTGTGCGTCGGGGATCTGCGAGGTGACCTGCACGGCAAAGTCGGACCGGTACTTGCCTGGGAACATGCGGTCGGCCATCCGGTTGAGGACCTGCGCCAGCTTGGCGCTGTGCTTCTGGCTGACCGCAAAGATGATCGTCTTGCCGATCTCCCCGCTGACCGGATCGCGCAGGGCGTTTTCCAGGAAGGTCTTGCAGAAGAGTTGGTTGGTCGCGTCGGCAAAGAAGCGCTTCTCGAACTCGCTCTGTTTGAAGGCCTCCTGCCGGTCTTCGCCTGCATCATCGGTGAACGAGACGACGAAGCCCTCTTCGGAGAGCAGTTCGGTGGTGATCTCGGTGCGGGCATCCACCACTGTGGGGTTGATCAGGTAGCCTTCCTTCACGCCGTCCAGCAGCGAGTAACGATAGGTGGGCTGGCCGTTCTCACAGCCGAAGGTGCGGTAGGTGTCGAGCAGTAGACGCCGTTCAGCCTCGCGAGGATCGCGGGTAGACGGGTTGGTGCCGTCAAACCGCCTGAGATAGTCGCGGGGAGTGGCGGTCAAGCCGAGCTTGTAGCCGATGAAGTAGTCGAACACGGCGCGGGCGTTGCCGCCGATGGAACGGTGCGCTTCGTCGGAGATGACCAGGTCAAAATCGGTCGGGGAGAAGAGCCGCTGGTACTTGTTGTTAAAGAGCAGCGACTGCACCGTGGTGACAACGATTTCCGCCCGCCTCCAATCGTCACGGTTCTCCTTGTATATCACCGTCTGAAAGTCGGCGGATAATAGAGCGACAAAGGCCTTCTTGGCCTGATCCTCCAATTCGAGGCGGTCCACCAGGAACAGCACACGCCGGGCATTGCCGGAACGGAGGAAGAGCTTGATGACTGCTGCGGCAGTGAGTGTCTTGCCGGTGCCGGTCGCCATCTCGAACAGGAAGCGGTCTTTGCCGTCCTTCACGGCCCGTTGCAGGGAGTGAATGGCCTTCAACTGATAGGGCCGCAAGAAACGCAGTTTGTTGGCCTGGATGAAACCTGGACGCTCGAACTCGTTGCGCCACGCAGCTTCGGATTGGTAGTTAGGGCGCTGGGTCAGCACGATGTAGTCGTCGCCGACCTGGTCTTCAACAAGACGTTGCGGGTTGGGCGTTACATGCTGGTAGCCGATTACCGAGTCCGGCGTAGGGAAGGACGTTATGATGTAGGGGTTGCCGCGCTCCAGGTCCCAGAAGTAGTGTAGATTGCCGTTGGAGAGAATGACGAACCGACAGTTCTGTGACTTGGCATATCTGCGGGCCTGCTCCTTGCCGACGAGCGGGCTTTTGTTCTCAGATTTGGCCTCAAGGACGATGAGCGGAAAGCCTTTGGTGTCTATCAGCAGGAAGTCAATGAAGCCCTTACCCGTCTTCTCAAAGTTCTCGCCGAGTGCTTCCAGATCGGATGACTTGATCGTTACGCTTGGCTCAAGGCGAATATTGGCGGGCGCGCTCCCTTCCGGAAAAAAGCGCCATCCTGTTGCTTCGAGCAGCTTGTTGATCTTGATACGGGCTGTGGCTTCTTTATTTTCCATTCGGTGTCTCAGTATCACCACGGTTGTTCATACAACATATTGATAGAATCCCATATCTATACAGAAAACGCCAGGATCAGCTATTGGCTGCTTCAGCGTGCAGCTTTATCCCCAGCGCGCCCACCACCTTGAGGATGGTGTCGAATCCAGGGCTGCGATCGCCTGAGAGCGCCTTATAAAGACTTTCTCTCGACAAGCCGGCATCGCGTGCCACTTGTGTCATACCCTTGGCGCGGGCGATATCTCCCAAAGCCTTTGCGATAAATGAAGCATCGCCGTCAGCCTCCTCCAGACAAGCCTCCAGATAAGCCGCCATCTCTTCCGGGGTCCGAAGATGCTCGGCAACATCATATCGTGTAGTAGTGGTTTTTCTCATCGTTCTCTCCTAATTGTAGCCTTTCGGCTACACCCTGTCAATGTTTCCACGACCATAGCGTGAGGATACTCGGAATTTGGTTAATTGTTATTAATCACAGATTCCGGATACCCAAATTTATTTCGAGTAATTTCATTATATGCTTAAACCTACAGATAGTTTCCAGCTTTCGTGATATTATTATTTAGAGATAGCCGTTCCATCCCCCTCCTCACACTCCCCGTTCTTATGCTACAATTATTCAATGCTGTCGGCCTGCTCCATAGACCCACTGAAAAACAGCCACGAGGTCGTCATCTGCGACAGCGCAACAGCGCGGAGCGCCCACAAGGAACTCTATCATTTCAAAGATGAAGTGTACGTAACTCCTGATAACGAAACTGATATTTTTGAAGCAGTGGCCGGCATCGTGAATTCCTGCAATACCTCACCATCGGACTGTCCCTCGAAAATCCATATCGCCCTCGGGTGGGAAAGCATCATGAAGACTGCTTTGTGGAAGCACGGACAGCCTGTTAACGGCGAAGTGCTTATACTCCTGAGGAATGCCGGCCTCGGCTCCGTGGAACTCCAGCCCTTCAGGACAGCGGACATTAACGACCTCTTCCCCTGGCTTTATTACGGCAAAAGGTTCGATATTCTGCGGAAAGTCTGCCATGCAACCAAAAAGCAGATGGAAAGCCACCTCAAAGACCACACCATCCGGGTGGATTGCCACCTTGTTGCTCAAGAGACAAAAAAGATTGTAGCAAGCAGCCTCTGACGAAGCTGTTAGCCCCCGTGCGGGGCGTACCTCTCACCTCTTAGGTTTTACCCAATTCCATCAATCTCCGGAATTCGCTGGACGACCGTGCGACGCAATCCTCCAGGGCCATGCCGTCGAAATAATTTCCGGCAAGGAGAAGCCGTTTGCCTGAGAGGGCCTGCCCGATGGATTGTATAACGGCATCATGTCCGACTCTAAGCGCAGGGACGCAATTCTCTTTTTCAACCACTCTGGCAAGTTCCCCCTGGTCCAGGCAGAGCGCCTCGGCAATCCGTTTAAGCTTGGCCTCACGGTCCAGCAGGTCCGGCTTGAAATGGAAGGTAAAGCCCCGGTATTGGTCATGGCGCACGGTGTCCCTGGATACGGCGGAATAGAAGCTGTCTGATACCGGGATTAGCCCTGCAACCGGCGGCAGGGAGAGCTTCTCTTTAGTGACTGCCACTCCCATTGATTCGACTTTCTCTACTTTTATCTGCGCCACTGTTTGGGCCGCAGCGGGAAATGAGGCTTGCAGGAGCCGCGCGGTGACTGAGACAGGAGTGGCCAGTGCCAGATTGGTTGATTCATAAACAGCTCCATCAACCGAGACCTGAAAAAGATTGTCGCCTACCTCCACACCAAGAACTTCTTTCCCCTTTATTATCTCCATATTTATTTCCGCTGAAATGGAGTCGGTAATTGCCTGCAAGCCTTCGGGCAGGGTGAACTTTTTAATGACATCCTTCCTGCGGGAGCGCTTTTTAAAGAGCATATCGGCCGGGAAATCATCTGCCTGTTGTGATATGACGGCATTCATGGCAGGGCCCAAAACACGCTCGAAGTTTTTGCGGCCAACGAGCTTTGAGTAATATGATCCAACGCTCTGTCCCTCTTTCTTTTGTGAGAAAATGTTGGGCACCGAGAAGAAGAGTTCAAGGAAATTGAGCTGTGACGGAATGGATTTTACATGGTTATCCATGAGCATGGTGAAGGGAACTTTCTCACGCTGTATCAGGCGTTCAAGCCCCATACACTCTTGCATGACCCCCAACAGGCTGCGGTAGGAATTGTAGCAGGTGTGTGCGCCAAGCTCGACCCAAAAGTCACCGGTATCCTCAAAGCAGTGTGAATGTATCGTGCCACCTACCCTTGCGCTCTTTTCGATTACCAGTGTTCTGAGTCCTTCCCTCGTGCAGTAGTGGGCCAGGCTCAGCCCGCTGATTCCGGCTCCGATTATGATGATATCGTATCTGGACATTGACACCTCTCTTTATTTAATAAATTAATTCCCTTGACCGCTATATCAGCAAGAGCCTCAATGAACTTCGGGGATGTGTTCAGGGACTCTATTCTCTCGATACGCATGCCAAGCCCCTGGGCCATTTCCTTATAGAGCATATCTATCTCATAAAGCGTTTCTATGTGGTCGGATACGAAACTTATCGGCACCACGAGAAGGTTTTTTACGCCCTTGTCCGCAAGCTCGTGGAGCATATGTTCTGTAGAGGGCTCGAGCCATTTTACCGGACCTGTTTTGCTCTGGTATGAGAGATGCCACTGCATGTCGATCCTCCCCTCAAGGGCCTCTATTGTCCCCATTATTTCCTTTGCATAAGGGTCGCCGGCTTCTATGAACTTTTGAGGCAGGCTATGGGCGCTGAACAGGATTGCAGGCTTTTCATCAAACTTTGCCATACCCTCCCTGATTTTTTCTTCGAGTGAATCGAGATAGCCCGGGTGATCAAACCACGAGCCCGTGCAGACATACTCCAGAGGATACTTTGCCGCAGCCTCTTTAAAAGCTTTAAGGGATGAGCCTGTGGTGGCAATGGAATAATGGGGATAAAGGCTAAGGGCCAGGATGCGCTTAATGCCGTCTTTGTGCATCTGCTCAACCGTGTCACTTATGAAGGGCTTCCAATAGCGCATGCCGACATAAACAGGCAGTCTGGCACCCAGTTTTTTCTGGAGCGCGGCTGCCTGCGCAACCGTAATTTCTTCAAGGGGGGATTTGCCGCCGATGAGTCCATAGAGTCCCCGCGCCTTTTTCGCCCGGAGGTTCACGATGAGGGAGGCAAGGGGTTTTTGGAGAAAGGCTGGGCCGAGCCTGATGATGTCCCTGTCAGAGAAGAGATTATACAGAAAAGGCTTTACCGCATCGAGGGAGTCGGGGCCGCCGAGATTTAAAAGGATTATACCGGTCACATCTTAGAGAATACAGGAATAAGAGAGCGGAATCAAGCGACAGGCCCCTTAATGTTAAGGGCAGCGTGACGTTTGACACGAGAGGCGGCATTTAGTAATATGCTATTGAATATGCGCAAAGGAGGCAGACATGAGAACCAGACTGATAATAGATGAGAAACTTCTTGGTGAGGCAATGGCTCTCTCAGGGGCGAAGACAAAAAAGGAGGCGGTCGAAGTTGCCCTAAATGAGTACATAAAAAGAAAAAAGTTTCGGAGGTTGCTCGAACTTGAAGGCAAAGTCGAACTCTCCTTCACCCGTAACGAATTCCTGAAGGACTGGAGAAAATCGGTGCTCAAGATACGGCACGAGAGAGTTCCCCTACATTGATATAGCCTTTCACTTCATATCAGTCCACGCCAGATTGCTTTCGGGAACGATCCCTCAGCTTGACATTGGTATATACGTTTTTTAATATATGTATATACACAAAAGGAGGTTGTCCGACATGAAGAGTTCCGTTAAAATGACATCCATTCGCCTTGATACGAAACTCGCTGATGAGGCGGTGAAGGTATTGGGCGCAAAGAACAGGAGCGAGGCGGTCCATACGGCCCTGCACGAGATCACAGCCCTCGGCAAGTTCAAGGGCCTTATGGCAAAGCATGGGGGAACCATGGGGCAACTGTTATTACTTCAAACCGGAAGGACTTCGAGCTTATAAGAAATTACAGGGAATTTCATTTTGAGGTCTGGTAATTAGTTGCAAAAGCACAGCCGCCCAGCCTATTCCAAGACATAATGAGATAAACGATAATCTCTCAAAACATATCATAAAAATACTCAAAAAGATGCCTAATCAAGCGCCTTGTTCTTTCAACTTCTTCATCAGTCTCTCATACTTCTCTGCCCCCACGCATTCCTTTGCCGCCGGGCACCAGGAGATGCAGGAGGGAATCATGTCACGGGTAATGGTCTTCCCGCAACCTTTGCAGGTGGTATCAGGCTCGTCCGTCCATATCTCGTTCTTATGTGTACAGAAGGCACAGATAAGTTCTTCCGGGGACGGATTTCTTATTTCTTTACTGCCGGGGCAACTCTCTTTCATGCTTTTAGTGTACCAAAAAATAACGTGTTTGCTCTATGAGATAAATCATACGTCTCCACCCCATCTCTTGAACAACTCGTGTTCCACTCCCATGCTGTCCAGTATCTTGCCCGCCACGAAATCCACCATATCCTCCAGCGTCCTGGGCTTATGGTAAAAGGCGGGCACCGGAGGCGCAATCCTGACGCCCAGCCGGGCCAGCTTGAGCATATTCTCCAGGTGAATAGCGCTGAAAGGCATTTCGCGGGGAGACAGGAGGAGTGGCTGCCCTTCCTTTATCATCACATCCGCCGCTCTTTCGATAAGATTGTTTGCGTACCCGTTGGCAATACCGGAAAGGGTCTTCATGGAGCAGGGCGCCACCAGCATGCCGTCCGTCCTGAAAGAGCCGCTTGCCACCGGAGATTCCATCTGATTGTCCTCATAAAAGAAAAGCCTGTCTGTACTAAACTGTTTCCTGATAATCGTCTCGGTATCTCCTGCCCAGTCAAGCCCCGTCTCATCCCGTATTATGGAAAAGGTATTGGAGGAGATGACAAGATGCACTTCGGCTGATCTGAGAAGTTCCCCTAGGACTTTAACACCAAAAGGCGTGCCGCTCGCGCCTGTTATGGCAAGAATGAACCGTTTCATATCCTTATTATACAAAAATTGAATTTTATTCTTTATTTATCTTCAAAAAACGATTATAATTTTCAAGAAACAGACCTCCCGCAAGCTCTGATAATCCGGGGGTATTGACAAAACACTACTATTTCAGGAAAATTGATGGAGGAGAATTATTATGCATTTTATTCAGAGTGCACTCGGCTTTATCTCACAGGTCGACCATTTGGCCATTCCCTTTGGGCAGATGCTTCTTTTTATTATTATCAACTCCCTCTGTCTTCTCCTCGGCCGCTACAAGCTGGGACTCCTGATTTCCTACTGTTTTGTCCTTTTCTGGGGATACATATCCAACAGGCCCTACTTCATCGATACTTTCGGCCAGACCTCATGGGGGCTCGTAGTCTACGCCCTGGCAGGCATTGCCATGGTGGTCATTTTCATATTCGGCTTTTTCCAGAGCGACAAAGAATAGATATCCTCCGTTACCCCCGCTAATCCCCTATGCTCTAAATTAGCTTTTGCATTTTATTTTTCATTTTGACATAATAAACAACTATTGTTTCTCTATCCTAATCGTGGCGGCACTGGACCTTAATAAACCGGAATAATTTTATGGATTTTACCTCTATAGCGCGACAGGTCATCATCTCCGCTGTTCCTATACTCATCGCCATTATTGTGCATGAGGTGGCGCACGGGTTTGTAGCCTATAAATTGGGGGACCCAACAGCCAAAGCGCTGGGGCGTCTTACGTTGAATCCCCTTGCGCACATCGACCCTTTCGGCACCATCCTGATGCCTATCCTGCTGTATGTGCTTACCAGCGGACAGTTTGTTTTCGGCTATGCAAAACCGGTCCCGATCAACCCGAACAACTTCAGGAACCCCAGGCGCGACATGGCCATCTCCGCAGCCGGAGGACCCGGAAGCAATATTGTTCTTGCCCTGCTTGGCGTTATTCTTCTCAAATATGGGGTCCTGCCTGCAGCGACTGTTGCGCCGCAGGAAATGGTCAACACATTTCTCATACCAATCAAGGAGATGCTTCTTGCGGGCATCTTTATCAATATCATCCTGGCCTCCATCAATCTTATACCGATTCCTCCTCTTGACGGCGGCAGGGTCCTCATGGGGTTACTGCCGTGGCGGCAGTCGGAGGCCCTTGGGAAAATCGAACCCTTTGGGATGATAATCGTTATGGTGCTTTTTTTCACCGGCATAGCTAATTATATTATACTGCCGCTAAAGTGGTTGTTTTTTCAGTTCCTCGGCTTGTTCTGATTAAATCCACACCGAAGGAGTGTTGATGACTAAAGAGCGTGTATTGAGCGGCATGCAGGCGAGCGGCAAATTGCATCTCGGCAATCTTGCGGGCGCTCTGAAGAACTGGGTCCGCCTCCAGGACACCTATGACTGCTTTTATTTCGTTGCCGACTGGCACGCGCTCACCACAGGCTATGCGAACCCCTCAGCAATACGGGAAAGCACAACGGATTTGCTCATTAACTTTATTGCCGCAGGGCTCGATCCAGAAAAATCGACCATATTCATACAATCCATGGTCCCACAGCATGCCGAGCTGAATCTCCTGCTCTCAATGATAACGCCCCTCGGGTGGCTTGAGAGGGTCCCCACCTACAAGGAAAAGCAGGAGCAACTCCCTGACAGGGACCTTTCCACCTACGGTTTTTTAGGTTATCCAGTGCTGCAGACCGCCGACATAATCATCTACCGCGCAAAGCATGTCCCAGTGGGCATCGATCAGCTACCGCACCTCGAAATATCACGGGAGATTGCCAGGCGCTATAATTATATCTACCAGAAAGAGGTCTTCCCCGAACCAGAAGGACTGCTCACCGAGTTCCCCAAGGTGGTGGGGCTTGACGGCAGAAAGATGTCCAAGAGCTATGATAACGCCATTTATCTCAGCGACCCGCCTGACGTGATGGACCGGAAGATAAGGACGATGATGACCGACCCTGCCCGGAAACGGCGCACGGATTGCGGAGACCCCGAATTGTCACCTGTTTACCAACTCCACAAGATTTTTTCAACGCAGGAGCAGCAGGAGGAGGTTGCGGAGGGGTGCAGGACAGCGGGCATCGGCTGCATAGACTGCAAGAAAATCCTTATCAGCAACGTTATGGATTATCTCGCCCCCCTCTGGGAAAAACGCAACGAGCTTCTGCAACGCCCTGACATGCTCTTTGACATTGCACGCAAGGGCTCTGAAAAGGCGCGGCGCGAGGCTGAAGAAACCATGGGCATAGTCAGAGAGACTATGGGACTGTTATAGGAGATCTGAAATGCTTTCCGAACATGAAGTAAAGAGATACACGCGCCAGATGATGATGGACACCTGGGGGGAAGAGACCCAGGAGAAATTAAAGAATTCGACTGTCTTCATTGCCGGCGCAGGCGGGCTCGGCTCGCCGGTCTCCATATATCTCGCCGTTGCCGGCATCGGCAATATTAGAATATGCGACTTCGACTCCCCCGACTGGTCGAACCTCAACAGGCAGATACTGCATAACCACAACAGGATAGGGACAAACAAGGCTGTTTCGGCGAAACAGACACTCACTGAACTCAATCCACACATAACAGTCACCGCCCTGACCGACAAGATAGTCGCTGAAAATGTGGACGAGCTTGTGGGCAAGGCCGACCTGATCATGGACTGCATGGACAATTTCCCAACGCGCTACCTCCTGAATGAGTCTGCCATCAGGAAGAATATACCTCTGGTACACGGCAGCATCTGGGGCATGGAGGGAAGGCTCAGCTTCCTCTCGCCTCCCGAAACCCCCTGTCTTAAATGCATGTTCCCTGAAGCTCCGCCCTCCGAGACATTCCCGGTTTTGGGAGCGACTCCGGGTGTCATCGGCACTCTGCAGGCAATGGAAGCTATAAAATATCTTACCGGCATCGGGGACAATCTCAAAGGAAAGATACTCATGTGGGAGGGCAAGAAGGTGGAGTTCAGAAAGTACAAGGCATACAGGGACCCTGAGTGCCCTGTATGCAGCAAACTCTAGAAGGAGAAAAACTATGAACGATACCGTGAAAAACAAGAAGCTCAACGGGTGGATAAAGGAAGTGGCTGAGCTCTGTCAGCCGGACGATATCCATGTATGCAACGGGTCAAAGGAAGAATATGACCAGATGATCGGCAAGCTGCTCAAAAGCGGCATCGCCATACCGCTCAGCAAACGTCCCAACAGCTTTCTCTTCAGGTCCGACCCGAGCGATGTGGCCCGCGTCGAGGACCAGACATATATAAGCACCTCCTCCAGGGAAGAGGCAGGCCCTACGAACAACTGGATCGCCCCTGCTGAGCTGAAAACAACAATGCTGGAGTTGTATAAAGGGTGCATGAAGGGCCGCACCATGTATGTAATCCCATTTTCCATGGGCCCCATCGGCTCCCCCATCTCGAAGATCGGCGTCGAACTGTCGGACAGTCCCTATGTGGTCGTCAATATGCACCTCATGACCCGCGTCAGTTCACGGGTCCTGGACCTGCTCGGCGCCGACGGCGACTTCATCCCCTGCCTGCATTCGGTGGGTGCCCCGCTTGCCGAAGGCCAGAAGGATAGCGCATGGCCCTGCGCCCCGCTCGAAAAAAAGTATATCAGCCATTTCCCTGAGGAAAGTCTCATCTGGTCATATGGTTCAGGCTACGGCGGCAACGCCCTGCTCGGCAAGAAATGCCTGGCGCTGCGCATCGCCTCAGCCATGGCCAGACGCGAAGGCTGGATGGCTGAGCACATGCTGATTCTTCGCCTGACCAGTCCGGCGGGCAAACAGTACCATATTGCGGCAGCCTTTCCTTCCGCCTGCGGCAAGACGAACCTTGCCATGATGCAACCCTCCCTTGCAGGCTGGAAATGCGAATGCATAGGGGACGACATTGCCTGGATGAAGATAGGCCCTGACGGCCGCCTTTATGCCATTAACCCTGAAAACGGTTTCTTCGGAGTTGCGCCGGGGACGTCATACAGCACCAATCCCATGGCAATGGACACCCTGAAGGAAAATGTTATTTTTACCAACTGTGCGCTGACCGACGACGGCGATGTCTGGTGGGAGGGCATGGACGGCGATGAACCCAAACATGCCATAGACTGGAAAGGCCGCGACTGGACCCCTGAGAGCACTCATGATGCCGCCCATCCGAATGCCCGCTTTACCGCTCTTGCTTCTCAGTGCCCGGCAATATGCAAGGACTGGGAGAAGCCGGAGGGTCTTCCCATCGATATTTTCATCTTCGGCGGCCGCCGCACCAGTGTTGTCCCCCTGGTTTATGAGGCATACAATTGGGACCACGGGGTTTTTCTCGGGGCAACAGCAGCCTCTGAGACGACTGCCGCAAACATCGGCGCTGTGGGCAATCTAAGGCGCGATCCCTTTGCCATGAAACCCTTCTGCGGCTACAACATGGGCGATTATTTCGGGCACTGGCTTTCAATGGGTGACAGGCTCGGGGACAAAGCGCCCAGAATTTTTTATGTGAACTGGTTCAGGAAGAGCCAGGACGGCAAGTTCCTCTGGCCGGGATTCAGCGATAACAGCCGCGTGCTGAAGTGGATATGTGAGCGTATCGAGGGCACTGTTGAGGCCCGGGAAACCCCCATAGGCTTGTTGCCTAAGGACGGAGACCTTGATCTGGGCGGCATGTCCGTATCAGCTAAAAACATGAAAGAGCTCATGAGCATCGATACGGCTGCCTGGAAAGCAGAGGTTCCCGATATAGAAAAGCACTTCGCCACCTTCGGCAACCGTCTGCCTGAAAGACTCAAGGAACAGCTCCGGGAGTTCATACAGCGGCTCGGATGACCCTTGAAAACACTGGTCAATGTTTTGGGAGTCGTGTATGCCCATGTTAAGACCGCTGACGGCGGGGACCTTTATCTGACCCGGTTCGCAGAGCAGTACCAGGAGCATCTGGAAGCGGACAACTGGTATGAGGAAAGCTGGTTCAACAAATACAAGACACGGCTTGAGGGGACCGGCTCCGTTTTCAGGGTGCCGACAAAAGAGGTGAAAGGCAAAAGCCTCGATCTTGTGGTTAAAAATTGCCGCGTTGGCGAGGATGTTCCTCTCAATACCCATACGCTGCAGGAATTTTGTGATGCCGAGTTCAACAGCCCATGGGAAGAGTTCTCACTGGTCATGGAAATGCGGGAGGGTACGTATGGTCCGCGGGACATGAAAATAGTGACCCAGCGGCCCCTGGCAATCTACATGCCTCCTGAGAAGATGCAGATATGGCAGAGCGGAAGGTCAAAATCCAGGATCAACCGTATCCGCGCAAAACATCCCGGCATAGACCTGGATATACTCAAGCAGTACAAGTTCATTTACGAATGGATAGAAGGCCGCAATATAAAGGATATACTGCGGCATGTGGACATAAACGATGATGAGCGCATCAGTCATCTTGAAAAGCTCAATCGTAAAGTCATGGCCGACCTTCAGCGCAAGGGGTATCTGGTGGCGGACATGAAACCAGAGCATGTTATCACAAGCGAACATGACACTCGACATATAGAAAAACTGGGGGAAACAGAGGCGATCGATCCCGCAAAGGACCAGATAAATTATTTGTTTCACCTTATTGATACCGGGAGATATTCAATCGTGGATTATGAACTCCTTCTGCGCACGGCCCCTCATGAAGAAGAGGTCAAAAACTCCAGGAGGCATTCCTACCTGGATGATCAGCGCGACCGTTTTATACCGACCCCCTTGCCCGCCCATTTGTCCGGGATGGAGATATTGGGCGTGCCGTACATTTACGGCCACGCGGAAAGCACCAGCGGACATCTCTGGGTTGTGGGAAATAATGCCCGCTTGTTCGACTATTTCCTCCCGGAACGATGGAGGAAGACCCCTTCCATAAGGCTGTCCGATGCCAAAGAGATTTTTTATACCATCTCTAAAGACAACATTCACCTTGTATGGGAAACATCACGCGTCGGCGAGATGCTGAATGAGAATGAAGAGGAATATCATATCAAGGTGCGCGAATTCGGCATAAACAGCCCCTTCGAGGAATTTGCCATTGCTCATGCTTTGAATCAGATCGGGGTACCCTGCGTTTACGTAAGGGCCATCTATATGACCGGCAGCCCCAAGATAGAGTCGTCTTCCGACCTGAGGAGATACGAATCACACAAGGGGTTCCTGGACCCCGAGGGCAATCCCATTCTTCAGGAAAACCATAATTACATTACCATTCGCGGCTATTATAACGGCCCGGACCAGTGGGTTGCGCAACAGACAGGTCCGCTCCATGTGCCTGTTGATATGTCCAAAGCTGTCGACAGGGGCCTTATCGATGAAGCTAAATGCCTTATACTGTTGGACAAGGTCAAGGAGAAACTCAGGGATTCGGGCTATGACGGATCGTTACTAAAACCCAATGATCTGCTTTTGGCCCTTACCGACAATGGCGAAATAGTTGAGGACAACACAGGAGACACGTTAGTGGTCATCTGCAATTTTGAACTTATCTGGAAGTCTTCTGAAGACAAGAGGAGTTATTATGGAATTTAAAGCCTGGTTTCAATGTATCAATCAGCAGTGCCGGGCGCACTATCCGCTGAACTCCATCGTTTACCGCTGCAAGACGTGCGGCTCGCTGCTGGAAGTGCAGCACGACCACGACGCCCTCCTCTGCCGCAATCCCGGCGAGTGGAAGAAGCTGTTTGAGGACCGGTACAAGTCCACCGAGTGGCCTTACGGCTCCGGGGTGTGGGGCAAAAAAGAATGGATACTGCCTCAGGTGCGCAACGAAAATGTAGTTTCGCTCTACGAGGGAGGCACCAACCTCTTCTGGGCCGAGCGTTTCGGCAAGATGATCGGCATAGAGAACCTCTGGGTCAAACTCTGCGGTAACTCCCACAGCGGCTCATTCAAAGACCTCGGCATGACGGTCCTCGTCTCACAGGTCAAACAGATGATCAGCGAAGGCGCTCCCATCAAGGCGGTGGCATGCGCGTCCACCGGCGATACCTCGGCTGCTCTGGCGGTTTACTGTGCCGCCGCCGGCATCCAGTCCATTGTGCTCCTGCCAAAGGGCAAAATCTCGACTGCGCAGCTTATCCAGCCCATTGCCAATGGTTCACTGGTGCTGTCGCTGGACACCGACTTCGATGGTTGCATGCGCGTTGTGCAGGAAATAACCAAGGACGAGACCATATATCTCGCCAATTCCATGAACTCCCTGCGCGTCGAGGGCCAGAAAACCGTCGGCATCGAGATCCTTCAGCAATTCGACTGGCAGCCGCCAGACGTTATCATCATTCCAGGCGGTAACCTGGGGAATGTCTCCGCTTTGGGCAGCGGCCTGCTCATGATGCGGGACCTGGGACTTATACACAAGCTGCCACGCATCATAGTGGCCCAGGCAGAACACGCCAACCCGCTCTACCGCTCATACCTGAAAAACTTCGAGACCTTCGAGCCGATCCAGGCTCAAAACACCCTGGCCAGCGCCATCCAGATCGGTAACCCGGTCAGCGTTGAGAAGGCAATACGCACACTAAAGCAGTTTAACGGCATTGTCGTGGACGCCTCAGAACAGGAACTGGCCGATGCCGCCGCCCTCGGCGATACCGCCGGCATGTTCAATTGCCCGCACACCGGCGTGGCGCTGGCAGGACTCATCAAGCTGATCAAGACCGGCAAAATCGATAAAGCCGAACGCGTCGTGGTCATCTCCACGGCCCATGGGCTGAAGTTTACCGACTTCAAAGTCCGCTACCATGAAAGAACGCTGGACTTCCCCTGTACCTACTCAAACAAACCTGTTGAGCTGCCTCCCAGCGTGGACGCTGTCAAGGAAGCCCTTCGCCAAACTTTACTCAAGGGAGGAAACCCGCCACTCTCGGCGGCAGCGAGAGCCTAGTGACACAGATGTCGGCGACCTGATCAACGATCTGAAGCAGGCGCTGGATAAGGTCTAATCGAGCAATCTCTCTGAAAATGGCATGCGATGGCTATTATCACTAGCCATCGTCGTGTTCGCTCTCGTCCGGGAGATTGAATTTTACCTTATTGCGGCATTCGTTATGTTTGTGGTAAGTTGTGAATAGATGTATAAAGGAGTAATGCCCATGAAACTTCATGCAATAATCGAAAAGGACGAAGCAGGCTATTATGTGGCCGAAGTGCCGGCCTTGCCCGGCTGTCTCTCTCAGGGAAAAACCTATGATGAAGCCATTGATAATATAAAGGAAGCTATTGCAGGATGGCTTGAGGTCATGGAAGACAAACAAGCCATTGACCCCTCAAGGCTCATTGAAGTCGCTGTCTGATGAGCAGAAACATAAAGCCTTGTTCGGGTGCTGATACTGTCCGCAAGTTTCAGCGCGCAGGCTGGTCTGCCGTCCGGCAGAAAGGGTCGCATGTGATGATGACAAGGAATGGGTATCAGTGGACATTATCCATTCCTCAACATGATGAACTCGGCCCAGGTTTGCTCGCGAAACTGATAAAACAGTCTGGACTTACGGTCGAAGAATTTAACAGCCTTTAAGCTGCATGTTTTGCATCCTTTTCTGCCTTGCAAAAAATACTCATGTCTAATGGTTTCTGATCAAAGCAGATGTTTTCTCTTGGGATTCCTGCCTGTTCGCAGAGAAGAACCATCTCAGGCTCGGTGCGATGGATGAGGAACCAGTCGCCGCACCACTCCATCAGCGACATTTCATTAATACATTCAAGCCATTCATGAAAACCATTGTCGAACTCATCTGGCGGCAACTTTGTTATCAGCGAAATGTATTCGGCAAAAGTGCCAATTTTTTGTTTGATCTCAGTGATAATTTGTGATGCGTCCATCAATGCCATTTCCCCCTATCCCTCCTGAATCTGCCTGCATAGCTTCCTTAGATTTGCCGCCATTTTCTCATTACTCGCACTTCCGTTATATAAATGTCTGCCTTTTTGGCAGCCTGTCCAACGTTGACCCAAGTTGAATAAAACAGAGAGTTTGTATTAAAGTTGAAATATGGCACAGGTTCTAAACCCCCAATACCTGAAGGTCGTCGAAGAGCTCAAAGGCTTGCCGAAGGACAAGCTTGCGGAAGTTGAGGACTTCATCGGCTACCTTAAGGGAAAATACACAAATCCGGATATTAAAGAGCCGCAGGACTTTGAGCTTGAAGAGAAGAAACACATAACCTCTCCTGCCGAAGAGCGTGAAGCGCTCGAAAAAACGGGGAAGTATTCGAAAAAGTTTCTCGACCAATTTGAGAAGAATATAGCCAAATCCTCCCTTTACTCGAAGTAGCCGCGAATGAAAATCCTCGATTTGACGCCGCACCTTAAGGCAATCCTCGACAGGCATG